>ERZ773169.32-NODE-32-length-192637-cov-27.880986_pt1 | contig 192637 bp, 164 predicted proteins | sample MGYA00580536_ERZ773169 | MGnify/ENA primary metagenome ERZ773169 (study PRJEB29015, sample SAMEA2737814) | human gut metagenome | biome: human gut; feature: human-associated habitat; material: faeces | place: China | collected 2012 ... | reverse complement strand
CGGTTGCATATATCATTAATCTCTTCTTTTGATTTTCCCTCCAATGCAAGTTTCTCCCTAACATTTTTTCGTTTTGAAATTGTCAAAATCTTGTACTGATGTTTGCTTTCCTTGAAAGCAGCCATTCCATTGAGTTTCTTGATTATAAGTGTCCTCAACGTGTACGTACCTACTTCTACTTTTATATTTTTTCCCTCTACACAAACTGTGATTTTATTAGTTTTATTCATAGTAATAACTCCTTTATTTTTTAGTAAAATTAAAAGCACTTGTTAAGTGGCTCAAAGTGCCAAAACTAGGATTGTTCCCAGTTCAAATGAAGCAAGATATCAATAACTGACACCTTCTTTAAGTGCCTTTCAGCCTTGACTCAATGGAGGTTGTGTCCCATCCAACGTTTGCAGTGTGTTGATTCACCTGACTTCTTTGCAGCGGAAGTCGCGCTTGCGTTTTCCATATGGGAACGCATCCCATTCGACCTTTGTAGTGAGCCGATCCACTTGGCTTCGTTGCGGCGGAAACCCTCGCCCGCATATGCCTGAAGAAATATGCGTTTCTTTTTTTTATATTTCAAATGTTATAGTCTTTTTTTGTTTTATAAAAAAACTCGGTATTCTTATGTTTGGTAATTTCAAAAACATAAGCAAGATAGATCTGCTGATAATCGATGAGCTTAGTTACCTTACTTTCAACGGGTATCAATCTGGAATGCTCGTCCAGATCATATCCGAGCGTTCAGAAAGAGCTAGTGTTATTATATCTAAAAATCTCGAATTCTCGAAATGGACTCAGCTTTTTGAAAATGAAATGATGCTTGCATCCCTCATAGACAGAGTCACTTTCAGATCCTTAGTTCTGAATATGAACTGCAGTTCGTTTTATCGTATTGATCTGACTATGAATAATGATTAGTTTCTCAAAATTTTTTTATCAAAACTGGCTCACTTTTTTATTAGCGAAGTGGCTCAGATTTTTATTGTCAAAGGCAACAATCTATGAAGCGTCTTTATCTTAGCGTGTATATCCATTGTGATTACCACGTTTATTTGCCTCTATAACTTTGATAACATTTTCGCTATCTCTATTATATTTTAAACAAATTGACATTTTTCGGGGACAAAAAAAGCACACATTTTTAAACATCAAATGTGTGCTCATGTTTTTTTTATAAAAAAAAGAGTCCCCACTTATTCAGGAACTCTGTACTTACATCTCTTCTATGCTTCAATAATACCATATTTCAAGTTAATTTTCAATTGGCAGAATCAATAAAATATTGTCTGATAAATTGTGCATTACGACATAAATTAATGTGTGCTTTTAACAAGTACACATTAATTGGTATAGAGAGAACATCTTTGATCTAAGATCAACACTCATTTTATATATAATATAATAAGGAAGAATGCAAATTTTCACTATTAATAGCATGATTGATAGTGAGATACTATCAATAATTTTATTATTTGGTGATAGTAGCTTTTTATCTTACTACTATATAGCATTTTGTTTATATAAATGAAAACGTGATGTTTCCTAATGCGTTATCTTCAAGCTTTGCAGCAATATTACCAATGAAATGTTTGCGCATTTGTATAAAAAGCTGATTTTATCTTTAAAACAACTTGAGCTATTGCTTTTTTAGAGCGAATGTGATATGTAAAAGAAACAACTATTATTTGAGTTAAAACGATATATCTTCTTCCTTTGTAATATAAGAAGTAGTGCTTTCTTCTTATATTATAATGAGTAGCTTATTCTTCTTATTTTATCTTATAACAAGAATAAGTAAACATACTGAGTATATATGATCAAATAAAACTGAACTACTTATCCTTATTTCTTATTTATTTGCTTACTTATTACAGTTTTATGTTTATATAAATGAAAATTTGTTATTTTATAATGCGTTATCTTCAAGCTTTGCAGCAATATTACCAATGAAATGTTTGCGTATTTGTATAAAAAGCTGATTTTATCTTTGAAACAACTTGAGCTATTGCTTTTTTAAGGCAAACGTGATATAGAAAATAAACAACTATTATTTGCGATAAAACGATATATCTTCTTCCTTCGTAATATAATAAGTAGTGCTTTCTTCTTATATTATAATGAGTAGCTTATTCTTCTTATTTTATCTTATAACAAGAATAAGTAAACATACTGAGTATATATGCTAAAATAAAACTGAGCCACTTATCCTTATTTCTTATTTTTTGCTTACTTATTATAGCTTTATGTTTATATAAGTGAAAATTTGTTATTTTATAATGCATTATCTTTGAGAATTACAGCAATATCGCCAATGAAACATTAACACCTTTGTGCGATCCGCTGATTTTATCTTTAAAACTATTTGAGCTATTGCTTTTTTAGAGCGAATGTGATATGGAAAAGAAACAACTATTATTTGCGTTAAAACGATATATCTTCTTTATTTTGAATATATAATATGTCATTTATTTTCTTATCTTATAAGTTGAACAAATATATCAAGTAATACAATTTTATTTATAATTATAAACAGTGTTATGGTGATCTGTCGTGGTGCTGCTTGTATCTTTTTCTGGGAAATATATATGCTTTCTTTTTTTGCTATGTCAAAAAGATTTTGCAAGAATTCTTGGCTATCTTCAAATATCACTTTTTTGTGTCTTTTTAATTAATTCTCTTTTTGTTATATTCCAGAAATCTGTATACTGTATTATGGCGGTGGTGTTGACAAAAACGAAAAATATGGTATAATGAATGCAGGAAGTGAAGCAATGTATAGAAAAACCAGAGCAGGCTATATTGAGCCTATGCCGAAGAAACAGACGCTTACCTGAAAAGTAAGAATGCTGAGGCTATTACTTACAATGACAAGACCATATTGCTTAAACAAAATCCAGGCAGAGCCAGTGTTTTTGAAGAACTTATCCACGCAACACAATATCGCAATGGAGAAAATGACGGAAGTTATGTTTCAAGACTTAATTGCGAGATCAAGGCACAGAAAAAGCTTTTACGAAACAACAAAGCTTATAAGTTGACAGAAACTGAGGTCGAACAAACAAAAATTGCTTTGCAACAGTATGAAAGTGAATTAAAGGCATATAATGAAAAAGGAGGCGGCTGATATGTTTAAAGTTCTTGATGTATTTAAAATCGGAGATATGTTGTCTGTTACTTTGGACGGCAAGTGTGAAATGCTCAAAAATGGTACAAAGTTGTACTATAAGAGTGGCAGGACATATGAAGTCGTTTCAGTAGCAATGACAAGATACAATGACCCGTCAGATATTGCAAAAAGTACAACTGTGCTGTTGAAAGCTTGCGATATCGAAACAGGTTCGGAACTCTTTATCGCATAAAGAGAAACGGCATAAATAATTTTACCGCTTGACTAAGGTCGGGCGGTATTTTTATACCCAAACATCGGAACCAAGCACCTTAACAGGGTGCTTTTTTTCATACACAAACTAGCCATAAGGGACTTTATCGACAATGGCATAGATCTTCATTGTCACAAAAAATGTTCCGTTAGGTCAGATGCTATGAATATAACAGAAATTCACGAAAGGTGAGAATGAAATCCACCGCCTCACAAATTTCAACTATTTAGCAAAATATCAAACCATAGCAAAAATAAGAACAAATTCGTAAAGTATATCTAATAGTATTGTATTTTATACCATCTTGTAGTATAATGTACATATGACAAAAGCCGTAAACCAACAAAAAACAGGACGAATATATGAAGAAAATACTTATTACTATTTGTGTGGCAGTGGGCGTATATTTTGCATTTAGCAATACAATTGATGAATTTCTGTATCCAGAGAAAAGACCAGGATTGAATACATACGACACATACACCACCACAACACAGCAGACCACTACCGCAGTTACTCAGCAAACACCCATAGTCACTGATGAGGACGGATATGAGCCTCGTGACGACCGAAAGCCTGACTATGTTCAGCCTGCAGACCCCACATGGTCGAAAAGGACTTTTAACTGGACGAGCTATGACAAACGATATACCTTTGAAATATCAATGAATATTCAGGACGATATGTATGAATATTATCATAGTCTTTTGAGATACTCATATGTGAAAGATTATCATAACTATGTAAGTGACGACAATAATCATAAGCTCGTAAAACAGCTTGCAGATGAAATAAAAAGCCTTTGCGACCAATGCGGTTATGGCGAATCTGAGACTATAAGAGAAACTGCAAATTTCGTGCAGAGCATAGAGTATGTTGACGACATGACCTCAACGGGATATACTGATTTTCCAAAATATCCTCTGGAAACGCTTTATGACCAGTGCGGTGATTGTGAGGACTCGTCCATACTTTTGGGAGCTTTGCTCAAAGAGCTTGGCTATGGCTGCATTTTTATCGAGCTTCCTGAACACGTTGCAATAGGAGTAAAGGCGACAGACGACGCCCCCGGCACGTACTATGATTACAATGGAAGCCATTATCTTTACATAGAAACTACCAACTCCGGCTGGGATATCGGAACGCTTCCTGATGATTTCAACGAGGAAAAGGCTAAGATATATGATGTGTGGTAAAATTTCAAAAGCCCACAGATGCGATCAATGTGATCGGGTCTGTGGGCTTTTTTTATTATTTGAGTATTAGAGATTTATCTAATTACAAAATGAATACCTTGTATCTGTTATTTTCTATCCTTAAAGAAATCCGCCCATTCGGGATTTTCTTTATCAAAAATCTGTTTCTGCTCTTTTGTTAATTTATAAGGATAATCATGGAACATATTAAATTCAGTGGTTTTGTCAAAGCTGAATATCCACACTCCGATAACTGTAGGGTCATCTTTCCACCAGATAGTATCGGTTTCTTTGTTTTTGTACCATATGTTTGGCACTGCGCTTGACCTCTTTTCATAAATCACATTCTCTTGCAATTTCAGTACATTCAATCTCAAGCTGAATTATCAAGTCTCGATTATCAACGCTGAAATACGTGGCTTCAAAAATTCAAATGCCATATTAATTTTGGCAAACTATTTTTTCTATCCTGCAACAATGTCTCTTATTATCATCATAACTTATCCTCTCTTCTTGTCGATTTTTTGTTGCTTTTATTATATCATTTTTCTGTAGCAAAAACAAGGTGCAGAAAAGTTTATTGTATGAGAAATACACTATCAAATATCTCGCAAAAAAATATAAGAAAAAAAGAATATATCATAATTGTACCGAATTGGTTCGGTAAACTGTACTAAGCGGGTGCTATAATATATACAGAAACTTGAAAAGGGAATAAAATCAAAAAAACACACCACAGACCATTTTGGAACAGTAAACAGAACCTCAAAGGTGCTATAATAAGCACATAAGGTCAAGACAGAGTTGATACGGAGGTAAGGCTATGAAAAAGAGCACAAAGATTTTTAACACAGAGGTCATTGAGAGATTGGCATTGTCAGATAACATTCCGCCATTTGACGAGCAAAGAAAGGGTACACAGGTCATTATGATCGAGGAGGGCAAAAAGATGGTGATATATGATGATTATTCTATGTACTGTGACGCTGACGCAAGAAAGTGGAGAGTAGAGGCATACAACAGGACGGACGGTAAAAAGTATGATAGATTGTGTATGTGCGGAGGCGTTTATCCTACAAGAAAAAGGGCTATAGCTGAGATAGACAGATTTGCATACAGAGGTAAAAATCTGGTGTTCTTTGTCCTGCCAATAGATTTTACATATGACAAAAAGGCTATGATATGGCAGGGCGAGGAGCAGTACTTATGCGATGATAAGCTAGTCCTTGCAACTAAAAAAGAGCTTGTGGAAGAAAGCAAAAAGCGCATGAAATTTATGACGGACAGAATGGGGAGTGGAAGAATAAACAGAAAGAAGCTCACAAAAGCGGAAGCAGAGGCTCTGGCGGCGTTTGATGAGTTTCAGAGGTATCGTGAGGATAAGTGTTATCCATATGCTATCATAGGTGGCAATGCAGTGCTTTATGTTAGTCCGTACAAAAACGATTGGAAAGCCGAGCGTGAGTGCCTGGATATGAAAGGCGACGGCATAGACGGCTGTGTTTCAGCCTTTGTTTATAACAGTATCACTCCTGAAACAAGCGAGAAAGGAGATATTTTTTTCAAGATAATTTCAAATACCATAATTCGTGTGGCATAGCTGATTGACAGGGATATATTCCCTGTGATACAATATAATTATAGAGATAATTGTTATAGGAGGGCGAACTATGGCAGAAAAGGAAAATATAAAAGATAAGCTTGAAAATCTGAAAGAGGGGCATAGAAAGAGCAATAAGGATATCATAGAGTCGCTGTTTGCGATTCTGGGGTATCTGAAAAAAAATACAGATGTGGACAATCCCACAAGTCAGACGCAAATGCGCAAGGTGGAGGAAATAAGCGAATATCTCGGCACCAAAAGTACATTTCACAACAAAATGGTAAACATGGCGATAGCCCTTGATTCCGCTGACGGCGTGACTTTGAATGAAAGACGTGACTGTAGATTGATGTTTGACTCCATAGACGCACTTATCAAGGAATATGAAAGCGACGAGTATTTTGATGACGATGATGACGAACTGACCCTTGCAGAGAAAATAAACTCTGTGAGAGGTATATACTACAATCACCCGTTTTCCAAAAGCGAGGTCACAGATCTTATAAATGCCGTGAAAATGTCAAAGGCGATAGACGAGGATAAAAAGCCTGACCTAGTTGAGCGTATAAAAACCGAGCTTGCTTCAAGTCATTATAAGGAGTATACCTGTCCCATATACAACACCGAAAATACAGATTCTCAGGGGCTAAGAGAGAATCTGAATACTATCCAGCAGGCTATCAGCAACAGGCAGCAGATAGCCTTTAAGTTCAATTATTATACCACAGAATATGATCTGAAAGCCAGCCAATATATACTCAAACCTGTTTTGACAAAACGCAAGGACACTTTTGTAAGCCCGCATTTTATTGTTGCTGATAAGGGCAGGTTTTATATGCTCGGATGTTTTGAAAGCGACAAGCCGAGATATACAGAGGGCAAAAAGAAGCTTTGTATATATCGTATCGACCTTATGTCGGATATCAAAATAAGAAGGATAGGCAAAAGCTTCGCGGCGGCAACAGGTGCTAACAACGTAAATAATGCCGTTCAAGGAAACAGTTACGAGCGTTTTAAGAACAATCACCTTGGAATGAGCTATGACACCCCTTCAACTGTTACCTTAAAAGTGAGAAATCCATATAAAACAGGAACGAACAATCTTACTTTTATCCATGACAGCTTTGGCGAGGATTATAAGATAACAACAGAGGCGTATAAAAAGAAACACAAGCTCCCTAAAAATCAGACGGATTTTGAGATAGTTGAAGTAAGGACAAGCCCATACGGCATAGTAAATTGGGCTTTGCAATATTCAGACAAGGTGGAGGTGATAGGACCTGAAAATGTAGTCAAGAGCATAAAAGAGCGAGTTGAAGAACTCTGTAAAAAGTATAATGTGAATGTTTAGGAGGAAAAGTTATGGAAACTAACAAGAAGATAAAATCGTATGAGCCAGAAAACTTTGAGAAAAACTATAAGGCGTATCTGGTAGGTTTGTTGTCAACAGACTATAAGTGCTGTGGGACTTCAAAAGAGATTGAAATTGAAAAAAATAAGGCATGGGAAAAGCTCAGAGAAAAGAAAATAGCTTATTATAATATATACATGGATCCTGATAAAAAAGAAAGTATAGATTTTTACAATGATTTATCAGATTTTCTTAATGCGGCAAGTTGCGAGCATAGGAAGGATTTGTTATTCAAGGCAAATGGACTGTCTAAAAAAGGAATAATGGTTTATCGCAAAAAAGATAAAAAAGAGTATTTTACCATACAATCAGACCAACTTGGCTTTAGTGCAGTTCCATGGATTTATTTTAGCACCAAATATCCATTGAGTAGATATTTTGAAATGCAGAAGAATGAAGAAGCTGCTAAATTTCTAACGGATTATGTCCTTGCCACAAGAACGCTTGGTGGTTCTTTCCTTTGGCCTGAAAGCTTGTATAAAGATTATAACCCTGGTCGTGGCCGTGCTAAAATTGAAGATAGAGTTGACTTGACTTTGCTGGAAATAAAGCATTACTTTGAGTATAGAGAATTGGACGATAAAAAGAAATTTAAATATAGCGGAGATATTCTTTTCTCTCGTTATAAATTTCTAGACACTCAAACATGGTTTGGCTTCTTTGACAGCTTCGAGGACTATGTAGACTTTTTTCTGTTTAACGGTTTTGTAAAGGAGATAAATAAAAATGGCAAAAAAGAGTATATGCCGATAAATATTCTTACTGGAGATCCTTTTGAAAAAGATTACTTAAATTATGAAAAGGACGTTCTCAAAGTGCTAGAAGAAGATAAGCTAAAAGCAATGCTCGACCTAGTTATGCGTAAGGTCAAAACAAGATCTGAGGACATGGAAAAACTGATAGCTAAATACGACCAAACTAATGATACAAAAGGAGAAAAGCATGAAAATATACTGCATGAGTGATATCCACGGCTGTTATTCAGCACTTTGCGACGCTTTGGAGCTTGTCATTGACCACCTTGACGAGCCTGACACAAAGCTTATCTTTCTGGGAGATTATATCCACGGCGGCGAGGACAATATAGCTGTGCTTAAAAAGATAATGGGCTTGCAGAATATATATGGTCATAGGAAGGTGGTGGCGCTTCTTGGCAATCACGAGGAAATGGTGATGAGCGGTTTTTCTTCTGTCAATGAAATGCTAGGCAGCGGCGAATATGATGACTCTGATGACTCGTATAGATATTGGTTTGAACGTCTGCCGAGATACCATGTTGAGGGCAACACTATCTTTGTCCACGCAGGCATTGACGAGGATTCGGGCAATGCTTGGGAATACTGCACCGAGGATTATATTTTTACAGAGCAGTATCCTCACAGGCTTGGCAAGATACACGGACTTGACAAAAAGGTGGTGGCAGGGCATGTCCATACCAACACGATTTCAGGCGACCGCCGATTTAACGATATCTACTATGACGGAGCGAGTCACTACTACATTGACGGAGATGTGCTCAGCACAGGAGATATAAATGTTCTTATGGTAGACACTGACACTGATAAGTATTATAAGGTAACAGAGAATTACAATATTCCTATTGAGCCTTATGACAGTGAAGCTTGGTAGACTATTGTATGCCGTCTTAAAACCCAATATAACACTAACGTCCCCAAGTTTTCCTCGGGGACGTTTTTTACTTTGTCAACTGCCATGAAAAGAGTTAATTAAAAATTCAGAACTTTTGTTCGATTTTCTATTGTAAAACAGAAATTTTCGTGGTATACTATTATACATAAAGGAAAAAAGGCGGTGATGCTATGGAAAAGACCTATGTTGCAATAGACCTGAAATCTTTTTATGCTTCGGTGGAGTGCGTGGAAAGACAGCTTGACCCGCTGAATACAAATCTCGTGGTGGCTGATGAGAGCCGAACGGAGAAAACTATATGTCTTGCAGTGTCACCGTCACTGAAAAGCTTTGGTATTTCAGGCAGGGCAAGGCTTTTTGAGGTCATTCAGCGTGTGGAGCAGGTCAATAAGGAGCGTTTGCAGAAAGCTCCTAAAAGACAGTTTGCAAAGAAAAGCTATATCTATTCGGAGCTATCCGACCCTGCCTGCGAGCTTGATTATATCGTGGCAACTCCGCAAATGGCGAAATATTTGGCTGTGAGCGCAAAAATATACGGGATTTATCTGAAATATGTGTCACCAGAGGATATTTTCGCCTATTCTATCGACGAGGTCTTTATTGACGCAACGGGCTATCTCGGGCTTTATAACGTTGACGGACGTGGCTTTGCACAAATGCTCATTTTGGACGTGCTGAAAACTACAGGTATAACCGCCACAGCAGGCGTTGGAACGAATATGTATCTGTGCAAGGTGGCAATGGATATTGTGGCAAAGCATATCCCTGCGGATAAAAACGGCGTCCGTATCGCAGAGCTGAACGAACAGCTTTACAAAGAAACGCTGTGGGGGCATACCCCTATCACGGACTTTTGGCGTGTGGGCGCAGGCACAGCGAGCCGCCTTGAAAAGCTTGGTATTTACACCATGGGGGATATCTCACGCTGGTCGCTGGATCATTATCTTATAGGGAAGCTTTACAAGGTTTTCGGCAAAAATACCGAGCTTCTTATCGACCACGCATGGGGTATCGAGCCTACCGCCATACCTGACGTGAAGTCATACCGCCCCTCAAACAATAGCATTTCCTCTGGGCAGGTCTTGCAAGAGCCGTGTAATTATGAGCGCACAAGGCTTATTCTGTGGGAAATGGCTGATATGCTGTCCCTTGACCTTGTGGATAAGGGCGTTGTAACAAATCAGATCGTTCTCACTGTGGGGTATGATAAAGAAAGCTTGGCGGACGGTCACTATACGGGCGAGGTGGTTTGCGACCACTATGGCAGGAAGATACCAAAGCACGCCCATGGGACTCAAAATCTAGGCAGGCACACTTCCTCGACAAAAAAAATAATAGACGCAACCATGGCTCTTTTTGACAGAATTATCGACAAGACTTTGCTTGCAAGACGGCTTAATCTGACCGCCTGTAATGTCATAAGAGAAGAGGATATCCCCGATGTTGAGAGCTATGAGCAGATAAGCTTGTTTGATATGGCGGAAGCGGCGAATGCTGATAACAACGCAGAAGAAAAAGAAAGGGCATTGCAGGAAGCAATGCTCTTGATAAAGCACAAATATGGGAAAAATGCCATTTTGAAAGGCACGAACTATACCGAGGGAGCTACGGCAAGAGAGCGTAACCGCAGTATAGGCGGTCACAAGGCATGAAAGGTGGGGCTTACAATGTATGACAATTATTATGATATAAAGCAGTTTTCACGTCCGCACTATGACGATCATCCGCAAATGTCTATATCGGACAGGGCGGCGCAGTTCAGCCCTTTTGCAGCTTTGACAGGCTATGACGCTGCTGTTGATGAAACCGCAAGATACACCGAAATCAGGGAGGAGCTGACCGAGGACGAGGTAAACAGGCTCAATGATGATCTCAACCGCCTGCTTGATATGCTTGACGAACGCCCTGAGATAAGGGTGACATATTTTGTTCCCGATAAGAGAAAAAGTGGTGGCAGCTATCAGACCAAGACAGGCATAGTGAGAATTTATGACGGCTACACCAATGAGCTTGTTTTTATGGACAAGACTAGGATAGCTGTGGAGGATATGTGTTTGGTGGAGTTTGTGGAGGAGAGAGGGGAAATACAGTAGAATAAACCTTATTTGCTGATTTTTCCAGACGTTGTTACGCCATATATGCTATGACCCAAAATTCAGAAGTTCCGCCACGCAAAAAAGCCCATCAAATAGCGTATCTACGTTGTTTGATAGGCTTTTGTTTTTTCTTGACTTCAGATATTTGCCGTAATGTTTTTGCGTTCTTTTTGTGGGTATGCGGAATAAGAAACGGATAGCCGTCTGATGAGGACGGTTATCCGTGTTTGCGTATATTCAGTTACTAAGCTAAATGAGAATTTACAGTGCAGAACTGTTTATCCCGTCAAAAGCAAATTCTTTCGATTCATCATCATAAATAAATATCAATTCTAATCCCAGATAATCGTCTGGATATCCAAGATCAGTTCCAAGCAGTGCTGTTTCAATCGAAAGAATATCATCTTCAAATGATACTGACCTAATATACCACTCACCTGTAAGCACCGATCGTTTCGGGAACATTCCCTCTTCATCATTACACAGATCATCATTGTTGATATAATCCCGTATTTCATCTTCAGAAATCTGCAATAAAGTTCTTTGGCTATTTTCAAATAAGGTCTTTGAAACCGAGGATGTGAAAAAATACTGCGGTTCTAATTGATTTTCATAGTTAGAAAACAGGTTATCCGGATTTGGTTTGGATAAACGTATCATTTTTAAATTCATAAGCCACAACTCCTCTAAATTCCGATTTAGCAGAGAAAGCTATATCACTTTCTCATTTATCTTTATTATACCAAACCGCCCCGAAAAAGTCAATCTGTAAACCTTTTGCAAACAAATAGCGTTGCAATATACCGCCAGTTGTGCTATAATCAGGATATAGAGCAGAGCGGAGGTGAATCGCAATGGATAACAAAAACGAAGAATTAGTAAACTGTGTATTATACAAGAAAATCAAACGGGTGGAGAGCGCAGAAATCTCTATCAGCAAGACCATGATAAAATCGGCTCAACAGGATAATGACGGCAATTGAAGATCATATTAAATGAATAGGAGGGTTTTACTTGACCGTTGATACAAAAGAGGTAGTTACTACTATAGCCTATATGATAGGCGTCCGAATGTCAGCTCTGACCGTGAGTTACGGTGAATGTTCCGAACTTATCGAGAAGCTCCAAGCCGACAAAGACGCTACTACCATACGATATTTATGTAAGCTGCGAACCGTACTGATGCAGAAATTCAAAAAGACCGATGATCTGATGCGGTTTCAGCTCAAAAATTTGCATAACATAGAATGGTACGATACGGATAATATCAAACAGCTTGAAAAATGGGGATTTACCATTATCCAAGCGAATTGCCGTTCAGAGAAGTATATGCAGGAGTTTACAAGACTCATCAATGAAAATATCGACAAGTGCTCTCATTTGTTTTACGATTGGCTGAATTGGGAGTATATCCGAGATCTGTTCTTTGTTCCGAAATACAACAAGAACGGTGTCATGAAGCAGGAGTTCACCAAGTACATGGCGAACATCGAGCATTATCCATTTCAAATGTATATTCACTGGCAACCTGCCGAAGTCGGGAGCATCATCTATTCCGACCGTAAGTTTTTGAAGATCATCTACGGTCAGCATAATGACAGCTTCACCGATTATACGAAATATCGGGACGCAGATGATGAAACACGAAACAATATCTATAATTTTATCGACAGCACCGAGAAAACAGCTATAGCTGTCGATTGTGAGAACTCTGATCCATACAAGCTTTATAGTGTTCTGAAAGGCTTGAATCAGGAGGAGCTTGCTAAGATCGAGAAGATCACGCTATATGACGATCCGAACACTACCGCAGGCTGGGATTGGCTCTCTAAATTCACGCAGATACCCGTTGAACATATAGAGATCGACCGAGTGACAGACAGAAAGTCACTGGTCGATGTGCGAATGACCGCAAGCGTAGTCACGGACTTCTACCGTGACGGGATAACATCTTTTATTATTGTGTCAAGTGATTCGGACTTTTGGGGACTTATCGAGAGCCTGCCGAAAGCAAAGTTTCTCGTTATGTACGAATACGAGAAGTGTGGAACGGCGATCAAAAACGCCCTCGCACAGCATGGCATCTATTATTGTGCCATTGATGATTTCTGCACCGCAGGCACGGAGGAGTTGAAACGTGCCGTACTCTTTGCAGAGCTTGAAAAGCATTTGCCCTCACTCATTGGAGAGAACCCTCTGGAGCTTACTCACAAGATATATGAAGCCACAAAAGTGACCGCTACCATGAAAGAAATGGAGAACTTTTGCAATAGATATGTCAAGACATTGCGTCTGAAGGTGAACTCCGAAGGGAAATTCGTGATAGAGATCCAAACAATCTAAGAGAAACTCCCATGGCTTTCTATCAATATCATTAAGCTAATAAAATCAAGAAATAAAATTGCGTGAAAATATCTAAGCCCCACGGTGTATTTAAGGTCATCAGAAGAAAAAAGATCTTCAGATAAATTTGTAGCAATTACTTCATAGCTGTCATCTGATATTTTAAAGCGAACAATCCGTACAGGCAACTCATAAATAACAGAAGACTCTGATTTTTTTGTTTTTTGAAGGAAGAAAATCAAAGGTACAGTTAAAACTTTTTTTGCATAAAAAAGACTTCATACCGCTGTGAAACAGTATGAAGTCTGAAAAAATCTTAGATCACCAGCAGTAGCATACAGAGTAGATCGTTACTGTGCCGTTTGCTGCACCTGCGTGGATCTGATCCAGCTTTCCGCCAAAATCGGAAGTGCCGAATGCTGACTTGCAGTTGTTGTAAGAATACTTTGCGTAGTAGTGTCCGTTTGCTGTGCCTGTTTCGCTTGGTGAAACCTTTGCCCACTCTGCTCCGCCTGACCAGCTCTGAAGAACAAATTCTACCTGATTCTGTGTTCCTGAGTATTCAACGTAGAAGTAGCCGTTTGACTGAATGTCATATGCGTTGAAGCTTCCGCCATTCTTTGAAGTCATTGCTGAAGCAGCCTGACCCCATGCTGAAGCAGTTGAAGAACCCCAGAAGATCGATTTGTAATTGCTGCCTGAGCTGCTTGAAGAAGATGAAGATGAGGAAGAACCTGATGTTGATTCAAGATACCAAAGCTGGCACTTTCCACCCCAGTAGCTCCACTGGTTAATGTTTGCTCCGTCAGCTGTGCTCTGTTCGTAAACGTCAAGGCATGAGTAGCAGTCTGAGATCTTTGTCTTGATAGCATAAGCGTCGCCGATCTTTACAAGCTGGAATTTCTGACAGTCACCGCCGTGATACTGCCACTGGTTGATGTTAGCACCATTGTCCCTGCTCCAGTTGTATACGTCAAGACAGCTTTTGTAATTTGATGCACCTGTGTAAATAGTGTAATAGCCGTTTCCGTCGCTTACAAGCTTGAATTTCTGATTGTTTCCGCCTGTACCTCTGTACTGCTGAACGTTTGTGCCGTTGTCAGCCTTTGCCTTGTATACGTCAAGATACTTGCCGCTGAGTGCGCTCTTGATGTAATATGTTCCGTCAAGTCCGAGAACTCCGCCGTTGGAATCTGTTGAAGTTCCTGAAGAAGAACCGCCGGAAGAGCTTCCTGAACCGCTGTAAACTGAGCAGGTCTTAGAAGTTGCCTTAATTCCGTTTGAGCCGTTGATAAGTGTATTTCCCCATGAAGAAAGGCTTGAGCCGTCCCATGAGTTTGCAATGTCGAGGTAGCTCATGTCAGAGTTGTTGCCCTTCCATGACCAGCCAAGATAGCCTACGCCCTTGCTTGTGCAGTAGCTCATGATAGTAGCCTCATCAACGTCGCCGTTTGTGTGCTGACCGCCGAACTCGCCGATAACAACAGGCACACCGATGTTGAGTGCGTTATCAATGTTGTTTCTTACAGTTGATGCGTTTCCGCCTGCATATTCATACATATGAATGGAGAATACGGTGTTCTTCTGTGAGTCTGCGTTGAAAACAGACTTACCGTAATCCTTGATGCTGTCAGGATACTGTCCCCAGCCTGCGCAGTCTACCATAAGCATATTTGTAATGCCTGCGTTTCTTACAGATCGGATAGCAGACTTGTAGCCGTCAGCCCATGCGCTTCCGTTCCATGTGCCGCACCACTCGTTTGCGATGTTTACGATAACATATTTCTCAGTACCGCTGAGAACGTTCTTCATTTCCTTCCAGTAGTCAACGCACTTGTTAAGATCATAAGTGCTGTCGCTGCCTGTTGCGTCATGTACTTCAAGAATGCATATCAGCTTGTTTGACTTGCACCAGCTTATGATGTTCTTTACTTCCTGTGCGCTTGTTTTTGTGTACTTTGAGCCGTTTGCAAGTACGACTCTTACGGTATTTGCGCCGTTGTTTGCAGCGCCCTTGATAGAAGTTTCAGTCTTCTCTGTGTACCATGCATGAGCAATGTTCACGCCACGCATAACGAACTTGTTCCCGCTAGCGTCATAGATACTAGTACCGCTTACATAAAATCCTGATGCCGCCTCTGCGGTCGGTGTTGTCATAAAACCGAAGCAGGTTATTACGGCAAACATTACAGCAACAAAAGTCTGTAATGCCTTTGCAGAAAAAGTTTTGTTCTGTACCATAAAAAAGCTCCTCTTATACAATTATTTTTTTAATACCGGTATTCTAAGGCAGCACTGTATTATCCTTGTGCGTTGCTGCCTTAACTCTGTCAACGTAAAACATTATATTATTAAAAGTAAAATAAGTCAACTTAAATATTTGAGTAAAACGTTTACACAAATAATTTTCGTATTTTAGCACAATTTTTCGTAGATTAATTGAACAATATGACTAATTTTTATCACATATGCAGTATAATATGTTGTATGTACACAAAACTTTGCTTTTAAATTTCAGAAAATTAAGAAACTTTTTTGGAACAAAAATCGGTATATACGCTACGTTGTGAGCATATATACCGATATAAAATTTCCTTTATATTGATTCTATCAAGCCGTCGGAATATATCTTTTTTTCTCGTACAAATTCAGAGATCATAATCAGACATCCTTATTCTTGTGTGGTATCACCGTATTTTACATCCTCCACTTCACGATCTAACTGAATGTCATGAGGCTTTTTATTTGTTGTATTTTATCTTGACATTGTCACATCTTTGTGATAAAATTAGTAATATGTGAGAAAATTACAGTGGAAAGGAAAAAATAATATGAAGTTATTTAAGCGGACGCTTACGACGGCAGTGGCAGTGTGTCTTGCACTGCAAAGTGCAGTGGTATGCTTTGGAGCTGAGGCAGAGGAGCAAATTCCTGCTGGCGGAGAGGAAGTCGGTCTTTATACGTCGGAAAACGATGAAGCCATTCAGTTGACGGAGGATATGTATAGCAGTTGGTATGAAGGCGATCAGACGTATGACGGCACGGAAAAGACGCTTTATGGCTATTCTCTTATGGACAGCAACAACTATTACCGGCTCACTGAGGACGAGGACTATGTTGTTACTTATGAGAACAACATAAACGTAGGTACTGCGACGGCTACTTTCACTGGTATAGGTAATTACACAGGAAGCTTTACAAAGAATTTCAATATTGTGCCAACTGATATTTACCGTGCGAATATTGACTGCGAGTATGAGCAGAGCTATTGTGCCGGTAAACCTGTTCAGCCAAAACCTATTGTTACATACAATGATATTGTGCTTGCTGAGGGCGTTGACTATGAGATCGAATATGAGGACGACTGTGGCGAGCTTGGCTGGCATTATGCTTATATTAAAGGTATCGGCAACTTTAATGGGACCGATTCCTTTGAGTATAGCGTTGTAGAGGCTGAAATATCCAGCGAGAATATTTCTGTGGATACTAGCTGCACCTACACGGGCTACGCTCAGACTCCTGCGCCTGTTGTTACAGTTAGTGGTGAGGTGCTAAGACGTGGCGTTGATTATAATGTATCATATACAAACAATGTGAATGCCGGAACAGGCTATATGACCATAGAAGGCATGAACGGCTATACAGGATATGTGACAGTGCCTTTCACTATCAGCCCGAAAGCTGTTTCTGAGGTCGAGATACTAAAGATAGCTGATGTGGATTATACTGGCAACGCTGTCAGACCGAGCCTTTTTGTCAAGGCGGACGGAAATACGATCAAGAGTTCTGACTATACTGTAACATATTACAATAACACAAATGTAGGCACAGCGACCGCTGTTGTTACTCTTGGCGGAAACTACGAAAGCAGGTACCCTGTTTCGACAACATTCAAGATCGTCCTTGGAAAGCCAAAGGGATTTAAGGCTACCGCTGACTCTACCACTTCTGTAAAGCTTAGCTGGAACAAGATCGGCAATTGCAAATACAGGGTTTATCGCTATGATCCAAAGAAAAAGACCTACAAGCGTCTGACGGTCACGAGTTCCACAAGCTATACTGACAAGAAGCTTTCAGAGGCAACGAGTTATACTTATGCCGTAAAGCTTGAATACAACTCTAAGACCGGCCCTTATATAACAGTAAAAGGCAACACAAAGTTATCCACTCCGAAAATGACGGTAAAGGCTTATAATAAGAAAGTCACAATAAGCTGGAAGAAGAACAAAAAGGCTGATGGATATCAGATATACTGGTGCAAAGGCGATGAGTGGACTATCCCACATAACGATTATTATAGTATGCCAAAGGATTGCTATAACGATTATGTTCAGCTCAAGAAGATAACAAAGAACAGCACAACCTCTTATACAAAATCAAACCTTTCAGGTTCAAAGAATTATCACTTCAAAATGAGGGCTTATAAGACCATAAACGGAAAGGTGGTTTACAGTAGCTGGACGGGTATCCAATGCAAGATAAACACTGTTTCAAGACTTAATGCGGCAACAAAGAAGAGCCACAGCACTTATAAGATCTACAACGTTCAGGGCAAGAAAACAAAGACCTCGACGCACACTCTTACAGCAGAGGAGAAGAAGATACTTAAAAACTTTGCCTCAAAGCATTTCAAGAAAGATTGGTCGGCGGCAAAGAAGGTCGAATATACTGCGGATTGGATAAGAAAGAATTTGAAATATGGCAGGATACCGACAGGCTCGCATAGCAAGAATATCTTTGTTTACAAAGAAGGTCAATGTTCTGATTACAATGGCGCACTGGTGGAAATGATGGTTTATCTCGGCTATGACGCAAACCTTGTTATGGGCAACCGCAATGGCGGAGGACAGCACTTCTGGGGCGAGATAAAGATAGACGGAGTGACTTATCTGCTGGAAGTCGGAGAAAAGGTCTATGACAGCCCACAATGGAATTACAAGTGGCAGTTTATGTGCCTTAAATATTCTGAGGCTGACGGTGGTTACAAGAAAAACGGAAAGCTATACTAAAACAAAATGCTCTGCGGAGAGTGTGATTCCGCAGAGCATTTTTTTTCGCTTTAATAAATTTGCGATACCTAATAAACCATTATTGCTTCTTCGCTGATTTTTTTCATGACATATAATGAAGAATATGTTGTAATGGTTCAAAATAGAACGATAATGAGAAAGGGAAGAGTAAATGTTTTTTGGGGATAAGCATAGAACGATCACCTGCTATTATGAATCATTGACAAAAGCGGTGTGTATATCTGGATGATAGTTATGGGACTGCAATTGCTATTTCGATAATGATCGTTTTTTCTTGTAAACTAAAGAGCAGCTGATAATTTTCAGTCGCTCTTTTTTGTTTTATGATGGCGAAAAAATCTTATGATACTTCTTGCCAAATCTCTTCCAATATATTATAATGTATTTAGAAGATCATATTTGAAAGGAACATATGGAAAATGAAAAACATTGTTACAGCCCTGATGCAGTTTGTGATACTTGTGATCGCACTTGTCATTGTGACCTTTGCTATACCGAAGATTGCAGGAAATGATGACAGATATGATAAGTACATAGCTGAAAACTCAAAGCAGATCGTCACTGTGGGAAGTGCCTTTGGCGTTGTCAAAGACGGTGAAAAGGCTTCATATACTGATATTGATAACAGCCTGAAAAATATCTTTAGTAAAGTGACTCTGCTGCAAAAGCCTGTGAATAAAATCCTGAACAGGCAGATAAGCTTCAAGCAGGCAAAATATTTTGAATACTATTGGCTCACTGCACTTATCTCAGGCGTGCTTTGCTGGATATTTGCGGCAGGCTTTCCGTTTAGGATAGGGCGAAAGGGTTTCAATGTGTTTGGTTCTGTGTATAATAACTTTTCAAAAGTTGTCCTCCTTGAAGATGAGATGACCCGTGAGGAATATGAGGTCGATCTAGGTATGACCATATGGGGACCTTTGTGGATAATCCTTATCGCTCTGCGTGCGACCTTTGCTATTACATGGGGCTTTATCCTGCCTTTTGTGATAGCCGCCAATCTTGCCATAGGCATTATAAGAATAGTTGGAAACGTTATTATCGTCAGCATCCGTGGTGCTGCTGCCACTGCAAAAAGGCACAGCCTTTCGCAAAAGCTTGACAAAACGACCTTTTCTATTTATCCCGAGGGCGGATATTTCAGAGTAGAACAGGATCAGGACAATGGTCAGGGCGTATATGTGAAAAATTATTGGAACGCTGTTGCGGCAAAGGCATTGTTTGAAAGCGAAGCCGGAAATAAGTCTTTCAGCAAGGAGGATTCTGAGGAAAACATTCTTCGTGGAGATATAAAAGAGAAGAAGTTTTATGAAACATATCGTTTGCTCAGCCGTATAAAGGGTCTTTTCAATAATGATATCAAGAGTAAAAAAGCAATTATCACCGCTTCATTAAAGAAAAAAGAGGGCGGTTATGAATACAGATTTATTGCCGACTCGGAATTATATCATGTTTATATGGTGGGTGATGAAAAGGCAGAAAACCTTAGCCATAAAGATCTGAAAATAGATTTTAATGCCGCAATGCTTCTTGACCTGCTTGACTTTGACCGAAAGGGTCAAAGATATGATCATAATGATTTTCTTAATTTGTATTACGCTGATAGTGATGAATTTACGGCTAAGCTTATGAATTATAATCATAAGCTGATAGCAAAGTTTGGCAGAAACAGATATGACGAGTATTTTGAACAGCACAAACAGCAGATAATCGAACACCGCCGATATAAAAAGCTTTCGGCTGTGGGAGAGGACGATGAGTGAGAAAATTAAATATTCGATATAATAATCCTCCCACGGAAATTGTTTCTGTGGGAGGATTTGCTTTCCGTACACCCAATCGCCTACCGCTTGTGCAACTTTTTTGCCGCTTGTGCAAATATTATTGACTTTTTGTTAAGAATCATAGATAATTATTATAAATATTCATGCTGTTAATTAGAGATGTTTGTTAAACAATGAAAATGAGAATAATAGAAAACAGTATGACGATGATAGAAAAACTCAGCGAAAGTGTTTCTGCAGACGATGAGCTATGATACTGAAACAGTTGAGTGAGCAATGGTGGACACTATGGCGGCTGTCATAATGTCAGATGAAGAGAGGTGAAATATGGATAAAAAGGTAAAAGTTTTTTTTGCAGCTATGGGAATTGCCACGGCGTTGTTAGTGTCTGTTTCTGCATCTGCGGATAATTCTGACTCAAAAGTGCAGGTGAGCATCGACATCACTTGGGACTCTTTGGAGTTCACCTATACAGATCGGCAGTGGGATCCTGAGACCCATTCATATAAAGGCGGCGGTTGGTCTGACAGCGGCGGAAATTTTACTTTGACAAACACAGGGAATGTGGGTGTTATGGCGGATTTTTCATACAAACAAGCAGAGGGCATGGACGAGATAAAAGGCTATTTTTCAAGCAGTGAGCTAATAGTGCCTATCTCAGAAAGTAAGAATTGTAAGTTGAGCCTGTCAGGTAAACCAACAGAGCATTTTGAAAGCAAGACTACCGGCACTGTTACAGTGAATGTCTATCCTCACGGCTGGGCAAACGTGAACGGCACAAAGTATTATTTTCGACTTGGTTATAAGGAAACTGGCTGGGTAAAGGATGAGGACACTGGTGATTGGTACTATTTTGATAAAGACGGCAATATGGTGAAAGGTTGGTTTAAGGACGGCGGAGAAGAATGGTATTATGCCGATGAAGACGGCAAGCTTGTCAGAGGTTGGTTTAAAGACGGCGGAGACGATTGGTATTATTCTGATAATGACGGAAAATTGCACACAGGCTGGCTCATAAGCCCTGACGGGTTTAATGAACAAACTTTTTATTTTGATGATGACGGAAAAATGCACACAGGCTGGCTCGTAAGCCCTGATGGGTTTAATGAACAAACTTTTTATTTTGATGATGACGGAAAAATGCACATAGGCTGGCTCATAAGCCCATTGGGTGCAAAGGGAAAGATGTTCTATTTTGACCCTATGGGCGTAATGCAAACAGGTTGGTATGTAGACGGCAATAATCGGTTTTATTTGGGAGCTGACGGCACAATGCTTTCCGCATGGCTTGTAAGCCCATTGGGATACGAGGAGGGCAAGACCTACTATTATGATGAAACAGGTGCAATGCACATGGGCTGGCTTACTGACCCTCCTGGGTCAGAGGGACAGACGTTCTATTTCAGCGAGCGTGGCACAATGGTAACAGGCTGGGCGAATATAGGCGACTATTGGTACTATTTTCACAGCGGCGGCTGATGACGCTGACATCAAAAAGGATATCGGCGTAAATGCAAAGTATGTTGAGGATATCAAGACTTCAAAAACTATCAGTGCCGACGTTGTGTGGGGCGAAATGGAGTTCACATACAGCGTGAACGGAACAAAGACTTGGAATGCAAAAACTCATGAATATGATATCGACACAAAGGGCGAATGGTCTGCAAAGGGCAATGATATAAGCGTTACAAACCATTCCAATGCGGCAATCGACGTTGATCTTACATACCAGCCTCTTGATGAATACAGCGTTGTAAAAGGCACATTCACAAATGACGAATTTACCATACCCACAGCCGAGGGCAAGGCTGTTAATGATGAAAGCCTTACAGTAAGCACGGCTCTTACCCTAAGCGGCGAGCTTTCATCAGATGTTACCGCTCTTACAAAAGTAGGAAACGTAGCGGTAAATATTGCAGAAGCTTCGGAAAATGCAGATACAGATGTAAAAACAGTTTCATCATATAACGACCTTGTTAGCGCAGTGGCAGCAGGCGGAAAGATAAAGCTTGATGACGATATCACACTGAAAAGCCGCATAAACTGCAAAAAGAACACTGTTATCGAACTCGACCTTAACGGTCACACTATCGCAGGACAGATAATGAACAATGGCGCAGATTGTACTATCAAAAACGGCACTCTTAACGGCGACGAAGGTCCGATAATGGTGCAGGGCGGCACAACAAATCTTATAGGCTGTAAGATATCCACAAAATATACTCCTGTTTATGTTTCGAGGGGTACTGCAAATATAACTGACTGCACTCTTACAAATGAAGATGCGAATAAAAGCGTAGTTATCAATAATACAGGTACAGTAAATATCAGCGGTACTACAAATATTTCAAGTACGATCTACAAAAATCCAAACAGCAAATATCTGCCTCACGTTCTTGCAGGCACATATAATTTTGACCCGACCGACTTTGTTGACAGCGAGAAGTTTACTATAACTCAGAGCGGTGAAAACTGGATAGTTGCGGAAAAATCGCAGAGAAGATAATAAGTTTTGACGATTCAGGGGTCTCATGATGAATAAGCAAAAAAGATGACGGCAAATTGATAGTATCTGTGCTGGCGGTTTGCTTTGCGGTGACGCTGCTTGTTATGATATATGCACTTTGCAGACCGCAGACAAAGCCCAAAGCAGAGTTTGTTCCACCCCCTTTTGAAAGCGAAGCACAGCAGGGCGTGCCTGATGTTCCGGAGGAGCTTGGCTATAGTTCTCCTGACAGGGACGATATGAGCTATGATTTCGCAGTGTGCGGAAAAAGGCTGGGATAGTATGAAGCCTGAAGAAAAATACGAACATATTTTCAAATGCATTTCCGAGATATGCTTTGATTATTTTCTGTCAACAAAGACGCAGGAACTTCTCAAGGTAAATATCAATAATACATTTTCACAGCTTATTGACGAAGTTGTCGAAGAAAGAAATCAAGAAATCCACGAGAGATTCAAGGAAAAGTCTGAAAAATATATTTCAGAGTAATAGCTTTTTGACAAAACGAGCGTATACCGATTTGGTGTACGCTCATTTTGATTATACCGTGGTCATTATTATGGTACTATAAGTGCCGTTTATTGAATTATAAATAGTTTGATATGTGATAAATAACGTTCTAGACGTAACGGTAAAAGCGTGTTATACTATAAATATAGAGAAGATGCGTATGAAAGACGAGGAGTGGGCAACATGGAAAGCGGTCGTGTTCAGGGTAGCTTTTTGGGAATGTCTTTTAATCACCAGATGTCCTGGATAGATGAAACTGTCTCACATATAGTCACACATAATTTACAACCAAAGATAAGGGCAGAAGGTAGAGAAGCCTATGGTCAAAAGGGCTACACACACGCTTTGAAAAGAATATTTGAAGTAATAAAGTGCGACCCAAAGAATATAACGAACCTAGATGAGATTGTAAAGGCGGAAAGGAAATTGAAGGACTATCTATATGACAGGAAGTTTTCAGATGATGAAATGCTAAGCTGTTGGGGTAAATACACAGAAAATTATATGAATGAGTTGTAGGATATGTGATTATAAGAGGAGAGGTTATTTTTATGTCAAAGAAGAAATTGAATATTCCATTGTCGGAGTTTATAAATTTAAAGGAGAAAAAACCAGAGGATATGACAGGCTGTGTCGTGCTATATAAGGATGGCGGGTTAGACGTAGCAACTTGGCATTCGCATGCCTACAACCCAGATGATGAGCCAGGGTATTTCAAACAGGGGTGTTTCTATATGGGGAAAGAAAATATAGTGGCGTGGCTTTCGATAAATGATTATGTTATTGACATGAATGATTCAGACTGATAATGGGGGAGATATGATGTACTTTTATCAAGTGCTCCAAAGCTGCGATGAATTTAAGGTTGTCAGCGAATTTTTAGCGATTATCAAATGTCAAGACAAGTGTTCAGTTAATAAAAATATAAGAGATGCTTTAAAGACTTTATCTCAGAAGACTCCAAAGAAGTCTGATAATGAAGTTTTATTCATTGAACAACTGAAAGACCGACAGGACGAAGGTGAAAATCTTTACAACGTTTATTTACTCGATAGATCAGATAACAAAACCTACAGTATCGAGGCGGTTCCTTGGGCTGATGTTTTAGGGTATACAGTCGATAAAGCAAGCCTTTCAACGTATGGCAATGTCAAATTTGCGGCGCTGGTGTTGTATGAGATAACGTACTTTGGTTTTTCGGAGGAGCAGATACGGAACACTATCAAAGCTTTTAATGATGAGGAGACACTCTATCCAAAAGCTGGCAAATACCATTAGAACCATATGATTATGAATAGTGATATGAACGGTGGATATGAAATTGGCAAACGTAAAAAATCAAGAATATACAAAGAAAATGTTCAAAGACATAGCGATCTTTACGCTTGCCGAACCTGGTGCTATGGGGATGGGTAATCTTATGGAATTTATCACAGCCGAAGGTGAGGAGTTCTCGCTTTTCTTTTCTGAGGAAATGCCATATTCAAAGGTCAAGGAGTATTTTCCTGCGTTAGATGATTGCTATTGGAATGGCCCTGAATCAGATGAATCCTGCAGAACTGAGTTCGTGTTCTACCTCAGTAAGGACGAAAGGAACTTCAAGCACACAAAGCCTCCGAAAAATTATACGCACCTGTATGAAGGTTTTGGAAATCACATATGTATACGTAAAGATTATTATCCTGTGGTCGAGCCGATCATAAGAGATCTTATAGAAAAGAATGAGCTTGTAAATTGGTATAAAAGAACTGAAAAAATAATAAACGCAATAAAAAATCTAACGGCTGAAAAGAAAAAAGAAAATATAAAATGCGATTAGAAGAATTTTTAGATTGTTTTGACATTAATTGTATAGTAGAGATAACGTGTGAAAATGAACCTGTTAGGAGATGCAGAGTGTCGGCTGCACTATCTGACGACAGATACCCGGCGGTGGACTATGTGGTCTTGCCCGGCAGTGTTACATTTAAGGATGATGTCGTACATATACCAGTGATTTGGAAATTGACCTGGGGGACGTTCAGAAAGTGTATAAATACTTATTCCGCTGAATACGAAGAAAATGGAGCAGTATAATGACCCAAAGCAGGTGGATATTTTGTCAGAATCGTCGAATATTTTAGCACCCCAAAAAATTTTATACGTCAGACCTGCATTTTTTTCTCTAATAGGATCGTTTGTATATATAATGGGCATACTATAAGGGATAAAACAGCAGGATATAAAAACAAAGAATGCGTTTTTATGCTTGATTTTTTCGAGCGATTGTATTATAATAGCATTGAAAGGAGCTGATAATCGGTGATTAAAGTTTTAAAAATATCTGCCGAAGGCCTTCCACTATACGATGGTAAATGTGAAATCAACTTTATTAACACACAAAGAACAACCTCAGGTGATACCGAAGGAATGTTTAAGCTTTCTTCTTCAAACGCTAACAGGCTGTATACAAATAATATAGAAAGTTTTTTTGGAATCAATGCTTCCGGAAAGACCACAATTTTAAGGCTTATTTCTTTTGTTTTTTCTGTTTTAAACAACGAGCAAATAAATAATATAAAATACTGCGGAATACTTGGGGAAGGCAACGAGCAGAATGAGATTGTTTTTAACATTGTATTTGTAAATTGCAATACTGTAAATCTGCTACACACTGTTATTAAATATGCAGATGAACGCTATACAATAATAGAGGAATATATTAAATCCAGGAAGTTGCTCGCATCTGACAACAAAACAAACATTTTTGACTTTTCTTCGGCAACAACGATAATGAAAAGGAAAGATGATGAACAATACCTGGTAGACGATATGAGCATTATCGTGGGATACAAAAAAGCAGAAAAAACAACGATCGTATTTACTGATATGTTTGAAATCACAAATATAAACAGGTTCAAACTCTTAAAAGAATATCCTCTAAGCGTTCTATCTTATTTTGATTCCAAGATAGAATATATTAATACTAGTGAAATCAACGGAAAAACGGTTATATATCTTAAGTTTCGAGGAGAAAAAGAGAAAATTCTATATGATCTTGCAGAGCTCAATACCTATTTATCTTCAGGAACAATAAAAGGAATAAATGTCTTTGGAAGAGCCATATCTCTTTTTGAAAATGGCGGATATCTTATAATCGATGACATAGAGAATCACTTCAATCATGAGATTGTATCAACGCTGATAAGAATTTTCACGGACAAAAGAGTAAATCCGCATGGGGCAACCCTTATTTTCTCCACACATTACTCTGAACTCCTTGAACACATAGAAAGAAATGACTGCATTTATATTGTGGAAAACAAAGATAAAATCACAATAACTCCATTAAATGAACGAATGCAGAGAAATGATGAAAATAAAGTGAAATCGTTTAAAAGTGGGCTCATAGGCAATACTGCTCCTTCATATGAAGCATATATCCAGCTCAAAAAAAGCATCATAAACAAGGTGGAGACAATTGTCCCAAGCCCTGTCAGACCATAGTTTATTCATCGTTCACCTCGATAAGCTTGTGCTGCTTGCCGTTTCAGCTTGAAAGCTGATCCATAGACCTGTCGATCATAGCAAGATATTACTCATTGTGTGCTGCCTTCATAATCTGATTGTATTGCTCAAGGCTCATTATAACAACAGTTTGCCATTTTTATACTTTTACCATTCCGCAAATTTCTCCTGTTGCACAGTTTGTAATAAAAATGTGATTATTTTATACTTCTGTTTTGAAAATTGATTCCCGTGGTCTGAATTCCACAACAGTTGACAAAACTGCAAAAATATGATGTAATTTTCAGGTAATAATTTAAGGGCAATGACTCTCCGTGTAATTTTCACGGGGCGTTTTTTATTTTTTGTGGGGGTGTTTTCTGTGAAAGTCAATGAAAATAAGGGCAGAAGTGCGCTCAAAAGCCGCAATGTCACCATTTGTGCAGTTGTGGTGTTTCTTCTTATTACGGCTCTTACTTTAATGAGCAGCGGATATATGACCCGGTGTATCGACAGAGAAAATACCGCACAATCAAACAGGGGAGAGCTTTCTGACCTTGGACAGGAGCTTGCGGACGCTTCCGATTATCTTACCGATGAAGTTAGAAAATTCTCCGTAACAGGGGATATCGAACACCTTTATAATTATTGGTATGAGGTCTATGAGGAAAAGACTCGTGATCGTGTTATAAACAGCCTTTCCGCCATTGACCCTCCTGAGAACGAAACTGCGCTTCTTGCGGAAGCCAAAAAATATTCTGATACTCTCATAAAGACCGAAACAGTGTCAATGAATCTTATATTCACTGCAAAAGGGATAACAGCAAAACAGTTTGGTGACAGCAAGGACGGCAGATTGGCTGAGTATGTTTCCATTGTGTAGAATACGCCCCTGCCTGAGGAATACAGTGATCTTAGCCCTGATGAAATGAAGGAACGTTCCCGTGAGATACTTTATGACAGCTTTTATAACGACTCCAAAACTATGATAATGTCGCCTATAGAACGCTTTCGTCAGGCTCTTAATAAACGTCTTGACGCAGAGGTGGAAAGCGCTGCCGCAGGACGTGAAACTGCACTGGTGATACAGCTTGTGTGTTCAGCGAGCGTACTTGTTATTGTGGGCATAGTGCTGATAGTTTTTGAAAGCCTTTATGTCAGACCTATAAACGACTACTCCGAGAGCCTTTCAAAGCGTAATGAAAATTCTGCCGAATTTGACCTTTCAAACGTCCGTGTGTCCCCAAAGGGAGCATATGAGCTTTTTCGTTTTGGCGAGCTTTTCAACCGACTTTCGCAGATACTTCAAAATGAGCTTAAAAAGCGTGAAACAGCCGAGGTGTAAATGTGGCAGGCTAAAGAAGAAGCAGACAGGGCGAACAGCGCGAAAAGTGATTCTGCGGCAAAGCGGCATGAAAGCCTATGAGATAAGCGAGGAGCTTGGCTATTTCAGTGCAGACTATTTCACAAAGGTGTTCAAAGAGATAACTGGCGTTTCCCCTGCACAATATAAGCAATCATTGTGACTTGTCTGAAAAATATAGGGTTTTCTCTGATTTTTAGTGTTTTTATCTTTTGACCCCTGTGCTATACTATAAGCACAGGAGGTGATAGAAATGGACAATTTCGTTATTACCATAGCAAGAGGCTTCGGAAGCGGAGGAAAGCAGATCGGACTTGCTCTTTCAAAACAGCTTGGGATACCTTGCTATGAAAACCAGATACTCAGCATGGCTTCAAACTACAGCGGAATAAACAAGGATCTGTTTTTTCAGGTGGACGAAAAGCTGAGGGGCTACCACCTTATCAAAAGGCTTATGAAGTCTGCGAATAAGGACGATATCGTTGAGCCGACGGACAAGAGCTTCATTTCTGACGTTAATCTTTACAATATTCAGGCGAAGATAATCAAGGAGCTTGCCAAGCAGCAATCCTGCATTATCATTGGAAAATGTGCAAATCACCTGCTGCGTGACTATGACAACACCGTAAGCGTGTATATAGAAGCTCCAAGAGCTTTCTGCGTAAAAAATGTTATTGAACGCCTTGGTGTCACCGAGGAAGAAGCCCACAGAATGATCTATCAGACTTCTTACTTCTCTCGGCCTTGCAATAACCTTCGGACTTATGAGGGTCATAAACATGGTTCACGGAGAGTTTGTGATGATAGGCGCATATACAACATATGTCGTTCAGCAGATATTCGTAAAATACTGTCCCGAAAGCATTCGTGACGTTTATTATTTTGTTGCGATACCTGCCGCATTCGGTGTGACGTTCATCCTTGGAAGCTTGCTTGAAAAGTTTATCATCTCCCGATTATACGGGCAAGAGATAGACGGCTTGCTTGCAACAGGGGCATAAGCCTTATTTTACAGCAGGCGGCAAGAAGCATTTTCGGCACACAGGGTGTAAACGTAACAGCACCGTCATTCTTAAACGGTGGAATAAAGATAGGCGGCTGTACATTCTCATACAACAACTTTTCATCATTCTTCTTGTGGCACTTTGTCTGCTTCTGGTGTGGTTTATAATGTATAAGTCAAACTTCGGTAAGCAGATGAGAGCTGTTATGCAAAACAGAACAATGGCGAAATATATGGGCATAAACTCACGCAAGGTGGATAACATTACCTTTGCTATCGGCTTAGGTCTTACCGGTATCGCAGGCTGCTTGGTGGCGCTTCTTGGTTCTATCGACTCGACTGTGGGTCAGAGCTACATAGTAAACAGCTTTATGGCAGTCGTTCTCGGTGGTGTCGGCAAGCTTCTTGGCACTGCTATCGGCTCTGTGATAATAGGCTCTGCAAGCATTTTTACAGAGAATTATACTTCATCAACTATCGCAAAAGCTATTGTTCTGCTTATCGTTATTATCTTTTTGCAGAAGCGTCCGCAGGGACTTTTCGTTATCAAGAGCAGAAATCTTGACGAGTAAGGGAGGTGTTTCGTTCAATGAAACTAAGCAGATTTTTCAGAAAGAGGGGAGCATTTTTCAGTGGCAGTGCCGCTTTTTGATATATTTTTAATAATTATTAACAAAATATCACAAAATTACTCTATAAATAGTTGTATTATTAAACCATATAATTATGACGGTAGAAAATGCCGTTAAAAATAACGGAGGAAAGAATATGTCTTACAACGAATTTTTACCAAGCTACTCTATTGGCGACGATTGCTACAAAGAAATACCTTATGTTACCCGACGTTATGGAAAAACCGCTGTTGTTATCGGTGGAAAGACCGCTATGGAAAAGGCTAAGCCTGAACTGCTTGCGGCTCTCAAAGGCTCTGACCTTGAGATAACCGACTTCATATGGTATGGCGGCGACTCAAATTATGAGAACATTGAAATGCTTAAAGCTATGCCGGAAGTGCAAAATGCAGATATGGTCTTTGGCGTTGGCGGCGGACGTGCCGTTGATACTGTAAAGACCCTTTGCGACAGAATTGACAAGCCGTTTTTCACTTTTCCGACCCTTGCTTCAAACTGCGCTTCCTGCACGGCAATATCTGTTATCTACAATGCTGACGGCACTTTCAAGGAATACGCTTACCTCAAAGCACCTGCACTTCATACTTTCATCAACACAAAAATAATCGCAGAATCACCTGAAAAGCTGTTCTGGGCTGGTATCGGTGACGCTCTCAGCAAAGAGTACGAGGTGGTCTTTGCCTGCCGTGATAAGGATATGACCCATACGCCTTTGCTTGGCAGAGTTCTTGCAGAGGCATGCACAAAACCGCTTGTATCCTACGGAAAAAAAGCACTTGAGGATTGCAGAAATAACGTTTCTTCAAAGAATATCGAGCAGATAGCTCTTGATATTATCATTACAACAGGTCTCGTTTCAAATTTTACTGTTCATCAGAACAACCCCGATCCAAAGGACGATTACTATTATAATTCATCTCTTGCCCATTGCGTTTACTATGGCGCTTCGCTGTTTCCAAAGTGCGAGCATGATCACCTCCACGGAGAGATAGTTTCATTCGGCGTGCTTTGCCTGCTTACATATGACGAGCAGTTTGAAGAACGTCAGCACATTTTTGAGTTCAACCACAGTATAGGTCTGCCATGCACATTAGGAGAGATAGCTCTGACAGAAGAAGATGTCCCAGCCATTGCACATAAGGCGGCAAGCGTTGTTGAGTGGACTTACGTCCCTGGCGAACCTTCGGAAGAAAAGTTTATCAAGGCGATACTTGATACCGATAAGGCAGGAAAGGAATTTCTTGCAAAGAGAATATAAGCGCCTTTCCTTTAATAACATCAATAAAAATGATGCTTTGGTCATTAGATCAAGGCATCATTTTTTATGCAATGTTAATAAGAGATAAGTTCATTAAAAAGCTTTACAGCAAATCTGTCTGTCATTCCTGCAATGAAATCTATTATTGCCTGTGCATAGATCAAATTTGTTTCAAGGCTTCCATATATTTTTATGTTTTCACAATTCAAAGCTTCAGATCTTAATTCTCCAGCGGGTACAATATCAGTAACACAATATTTTGCAAGCCATTTTTCAAAAGAAGATATAAGTAAAGGGTAATATCTTTTTGCCGTATCAAGTGATTCAAAAGAATGCTTTCCGTCATATAGTTTGTACAACGTTTCAAAGATCTGCGACAAAACCAGCTCAGAATACTTTTTGAACGCATTAAAACGCTCGTTGTTATATATCTTATCGTAGTTGAATTTCTTTATGGTATTCAACTGCGCAAGAAATTTATCGCTAAGGCATATACCTTTTTTGGGAGAGCTGTTCTGACATACGTCAATAATAAGATTATGCATTATTACTGTTGTGTTGATAGCGTTTATATCGTTTGCCTGTGCCATTTTTTTCAGAGTATGCTTCGCTTCGTCGTCAATAAAGCCTAACTGAATTGCGTCCTCGATATCCCGTCCGACATAAGCTATTTTGTCAGATAATTTTACAACGCACCCCTCCCATGTTATAGGTGCATACTGACCTGCTTCCTTAAAATCTTCTTCTAATGATATAAATTCTGTTCTTGGCTTTGTTCCGTTTTCATCGACCTCACCGCAATGCGAGATTATTCCGTCACGGACCGCATATGTCAGATCAAGATTTTTATAATCGTTGTAATTGTCAGCCAGCAGTTCAACTTTGTCTACAAAATATAATCCGTTTTTTTCATGCCAGAATTTCATATCTTTAGAAATAAAATTCTGGCAAAGCTTTGTTAGAATAGTTTCACCATGATGCCCAAATGGAGCGTGACCCAGATCATGCCCCATTGCTATCGCCTTTGTAAGCTCCGTATTTAAACCGAGATTACTTGCAATAGTGCTGCTGACAGATTCAACATGAGCAACGTGTTCCATTCTTGTGCAGATGTGGTCGTTATCTATATTATAAAACACTTGGGTTTTATGCTTCAACCGTCTATATGCTGTGGAATGAAGTATCCTTGTGTAATCTCGTGCAAAAGGACTTCTGACATCATCTGCTCTGTTGTATAACGCTGAGGAACGAGCAGTTAATTTCTCCCAATTTGCATTTTCAGGAGTTGCTGCAACCTCTGAAAATGGTCTGTCCGCTTTATTTGTCATAAGACACCTCCTATAATTTTTTTAGTGCTTTTCTGATATATTTCACAAATTATTTATTAGCTATTTTCAGTATAGCACACTCTGTTGTGCTAAGTCAAACGCTATTCACACTTTGATCTGTTTTTCATCAAAGCCAACTGCCTATCCACCCTCTCCTTGATTTTCATGCGAAAATCATATGGCGAAAGCACCTCCACCACAGGTCCGAAAGACAACAAACGTATTATTATCTCATTTTCATTCTGCTCATCATATTTAATAGATACCATACATTCACCGCTGTCCTCATCAAAGACCGACTCTTTTTCAAGCTCTGCAAATTCAAGCATAAAACGATTTACCGCATTTCGCTCGTTAAGTATCTTTATTTTTGCCTGCTTTTTCTTGTTTGTGACAGCTAAAAAGCTATCAGGCGTTATATCTGTCAGCTTAGTGAGTGTTACCTGCGACAGGTTTATAATTCCGCTGTCAACTATTCTGCGTTTTTGGTATCGGTTCACATATACCCTGAACTTGTTGTTTTTGGCAGAGTATTCTATCTTTGTGGGCAGAAAATAGTGTGTGATGCGGTTGTCTTTTCTTGTCTGAAAGCTTATTTTGATAAGCTTTTTGCCATGGATAGCCGAGAGTATATCCCGAAAATGCTGTATGTATTGTTGGTCATGAAAATCATCGCCGTCAGAATATTGGTCAAAGCAAGTCAAAAAGTTTCTCTGATATAGTTTTTTCGCACCAAGCAGTTCCGCTAACTGTGACTTTTGCTCAGTGTCAAGAAACAGACCGCTTCTCGGGTCGCTTAGCACCGCACAAAGCCACGCTTTTTCAAGTGCCGTCAGCGGAATATGAGGCTCTTTTTTCAGGATAGACTTGTATACGCTGTCTTCTTTTTTCAGCAGACCATATCCGTCCTCGCCTGTGAGCTTAGGTTCGAGGAAAAGAACACTTTCAGAAAAGCCGTTCTGCCTGATGATATCTGCTATCTCAGCCTTTGTGACAGTGCGCTTTTTCAGAATTTTCTCCGTTATGCTGTAATAGGTGCTGTAAATTTCCGAAAACAGTTTCATTCGTAAGCACCTCCGTATATTTCATAAAGCCTTGCAATATCCGAATCAAATTTATCCTGCAATTCCTCATTTGTTGTTTCAAATGCCACTATCCTGCCGATGAACGTTTTTATCCATGGGAAGGCTTCGTTAGCGTCAAAAAGGTCAATGTCAAAGGCATAAAGCCCGTCGGATTTCTTTGTTACAGTACCGCTTCTTTTTTCACGTTCCAAACGCTTCACAACATACATTTCTTTTGCTTCGTCTACCGCTATCTCCATGTGAATATGCTCTTTTTGTCCGTATCTGCGTGATTTTCCAAAGCTCGTTCCCCATAAAAATCTGCGGTTGTCCTCATAATATCTGTAATATGTATCATAGTCAGCTACCACATCAAGGGGAGTCACTTTCACAATGGAATCCACCCTTACAGACATCAAACGTTTCTGCTTTGTGAAATACATAATAAGATAATTTCTTCCTGTCTGCACCGAGCAATGTATCTTCAGCACAACGGCTGTTATCTCGTGCTTTTTGTCGTTCTTTCGGCTTACGCAGGATAGCAGAACAGCCTTTTTCTGCTCCATTGCCCCCATGATATCAATGAGTATCTCATCATCAAGAGTATGCACCATGTAAGCGTGCTTACGCACAAAAATATTATTTTTCGCACCCAGCTTATCCATGATAAAGCTGCCCACCACGCCGAAAGGATTTTCCTCAGAGAAGAATTTTATCATATCCCCCAATCCCTTATACCTGCTTACAATATCATCTGCATAACAACCGGTTTTGGTGTATAGGATATTTCTTCCGCTTTTGACCTCCGACACCAAGCCCTCTTTTACATATTCCTTTAGCTTGATACGGATTATCTGCACGTCTATTATCATGCCGTAGTTTTCAGAAATATAGTCTGCTATCTCCGATACCGACATGGCGTTATCTTCAAGAGCGTCCATTAAAATAAAGTGCAGACGGATATCATTGTCCGTAAAGGTCTTTGAACGATAGCACTGATACAGTGGGTTTTGAAAAATGTTCCCCGAATCCACCTGCACAGATACTTTCTTTTTGTGACCCTCCAAAGAGGTGTGAACGTGGTCTGAAAGCCAGCTTTCTATCCTGCGCTTTTCGTTATCATAGGTGCGCTTGCTTTTTGCGTCAAAGCTTTCTCTTGTGTGAAATCCAAAGATATAGAAATCACGCACATATTCTCTTATCTTCTCAAAATTTTTTATAAGTTCAGAATATACCGCCATTCAGAACACCTCCTTTGATAACATTATATCAAATCTATACTCCCATTGCAATACATAACAAAACCTCGCACCTTTTTTTATATGATTATTTTGTATTTATCTGCTATAATACATACAACAGCAAAAGCAGGAGGTGCACAAAATGCTTGAATATTATGATAAAGATAAAATGCTAGTACCGATCAAGATATGGACAGAGTCTATAGACGATATCGAGGAAAGCTGTCTTGAGCAGGCGATAAACCTTGCAAATCTTCCATTTGCCCATGACCATATCGCATTGATGCCTGATACTCATACAGGAAAGGGAATGCCTATAGGCGGTGTGATAGCCTGCAAAAATACTGTTATCCCAGATGCAGTGGGCGTTGACATAGGCTGTGGAATGGCATTCGTGCAGACAGATATCCCTGTGAACATTCTTCGTGACACTGTAACAGGGAGCGGCGAGCTTATAAAGGTGATAGTAGGAAATATACTCCGTACTATCCCTGTGGGTTTTAGTCATTATGGTAAGCCACAGACTTCTGCCGTGCTTGATAAGGCGCAAAGCGAGATAGAAAGATACAATGCTGACAGCGAATTGCTGAAATTTATCGAGCAGGGATATTATTCCGTTGGCTCACTGGGCGGAGGAAACCATTTTATTGAGATACAGGAAGACGAAAACGGCATGGCTTGTATAATGCTCCATTCGGGAAGCCGAATGTTCGGCAACATGATAGGGCAGTATTTCAACAAGATAGCCCATGAGATGAATGACAAGTATTTTTCAACTGTTCCCTCAGAGTATAATTTGCCGTTTCTCCCTGTGGATACAGACGAGGGTCAGAGATATCTCAACTGGATGAAGCTTGCAATGGACTTTGCTTTTGAAAACAGAGAGGTAATGCTTGAAAAGGTAAAGCATATTTTCACAGAGCAGGTTGAGAAGTATACGGGTATCACACCGAACTATAGTGACGAGATAAACTGTCACCATAACTATGCCGCACTGGAAAATCACTACGGTGAGAACGTGTGGGTACACCGCAAAGGCGCTATCCATGCGGCAGAGGGCGAAGTCGCTATAATCCCAGGATCTATGGGCTCAAACAGCTATATAGTCAGGGGCATGGGCAAGGCTGAAAGCTTTTTGACTTCTTCTCATGGTGCAGGCAGAAACTATTCACGCACAGGCGCAAAGGAGAAATTCTCCGTTGAGTCTGTTATGGTAGACCTGAGGCAAAGAAACGTGGTGCTTGGAAAGACCAGTAAGAAAGACGTGGCTGAGGAGTGCCGCTTTGCTTACAAGGATATAGATGTTGTTATGAAAAATCAAAGTGACCTGACCACGCCTATAAAGAAGCTTTTCACAGTGGGCGTTGTCAAAGGATAGGAGGTAATTTATATGAAACTTGCAACTGCATTGGCTGAACGTTCTGATATCCAGAACAGAATAAACACGATCTCAGTCAGACTTGACAATAACGCAAAGGTGCAGGAGGGCGATGTTCCTGCGGAAGACCCAAAGGCTCTTATGGAGGAGCTTGACAGGCTGATAGTCCGTCTTGAAGATCTGGTGGCACGGATAAATCTTACCAACAGCGGAACAGTATACGAGGGCAAGACTATCACAGAGCTTCTTGCACACAGGGATTGCCTGAAAAAGAAGGTAAGGGTATTGCGGGATTTTCTGAATACCGCAAGCGACCGTGTCACAAGAATGACAAGAACAGAGATAAAAATAGTCAGCACTGTTCCTGTGACAGAGATACAGAAAACGGTTGACGGTCTTGCAAAAGAACTGAGAACTGTGGACGAGAAGATACAGGAGCTGAACTGGACAACAGAGCTGGTGTAATAAAATGGGTGGGATATCTACAGGGTGGATGTATCTCTATCAGCAGAGAATGTGCTGATTATGGACAGAAACTTCGGGCAGGTTTCAGAGGTTCAAGTCCTCATTTGACAACGCATTGCCAGCAACGTAACATGCGTATCGTAACAAATTCTTATTACCACCTTGCATCAACTGTAGATAGGGTTGGGATATGAAAAACGGCATGACCTTGATTTGGTCGTGCCGATTTTTTTATGCAATGTAATCAGAATTTTTCGTAAAATGTGCAAATGCTCAAATTATTCCCTCATAAAATGTGTGAAATCAAAAATTATTCACTCATAAAATGTGCAGAGAGTGCCGCAATCGCCTATTTTACGCCCTTTTACTCCTCGTGTGCAAGAAGCCTTTTATAGCTGCGGTCAATGCCTATTGCACCAAGGGGTGCTGTGATAAGGATCGCAAGCACAGCCACAGATAGCACTATCTTTCCGCAGGGCAGACCAAGGGACATCGGCACTGAGCCGATAGCCGCCTGAACTGTCGCCTTTGGCATATATGCCGTTACACAGAAAAGCTTTTCTTTAAGGGTCAGCTTCGTGCCGAGAAGACATATCCATACACCCACGGCTCTGAAAATAAGCGCTCCGAAAATAAGAAGCACAGCCGCCACACCTGCCGTAAGGGTGTAGCGTATGTCCACTGCCGCACCAACAAGGACAAAAAGCACAGCCTCAGCGGCTATCCAAAGCTTGCCGAACTTCTCTGAAAGCCTTGCAGACACGCTTTTGTCAGCCTTTATTTTTATCACGCAAGCCATTGCCATAACTGCAAGAAGTCCCGATACAGCCACGTAAGGCTTCAAAAATGTTTCCACTGACATGAGCAGGAACGCCAAGCCCAAGATAGCGATGACCTTTGTGCTGTTTCTTATTTTGTTACCTTTGCGGTAGGATATCTCAAAAATATAGAAAAGCACAAACCCTGACAGCGAGCCGAGAAGCACTCCGAGGATTATTGACACAGGGATATTGAGAAAATCCGTCGCCTTTGCGGAGCCGCCCTGTGCCATTGTTACGAATGTGGAGAACAGCACGATAACGAAAATATCATCGCATGAAGCTCCCGCAAGTATCATTTGCGGTATGCTTTTTTCAGTGCCGTATTTTTCTTCCATAAGCTTCACCATTCTCGGCACTACCACCGCAGGGGATACCGCACCAAGCACCGCACCCATAACAGCGGCTTCCGTGTGGTTTATCCCAAGAAGCAGCGGAGCAAGGATAAAATATCCCAATATCTCAAAGCTTGCAGGCAGAAATGACATCATGACCGCAGGTCTGCCCACTTTTTTCAGATCAGACAAATTGAGTGACAGCCCTGCTTTGATAAGGATGATGATAAGGGCTATCTGCCGAAGCTCTGAGGATATGCCAAGTATCTTAGGATCCAGCAGATCGAGAACGTAAGTGCCTGTGAGAATGCCCGTTGCAAGCATACCGATTATCCTCGGCAGACCGATAGCCTGAAAAATGGCGGCGGCTGACAGCCCCACAAGAAAGATCACAGCCAGTGAAAATAACATAATTATACCTCCCAAAAATCAAAAAAAGCTGACAACTCCTGCGTAAAAAACAGAAGTCATCAGCTTAATAAGCGGTTTAGGTTTCCCAGGGGAGAACATCATTCCCCATATGAATCATTACTATTGTATTCTACCACATTGCCGTGATATTGTCAAGTGCTTAACAGGTCTGCGGTTGGGCTTTTTTCATTTTTGTGGTCTGGCGTTGAGCCATAACAAGCTTGTAGTATACGCCCTTTTTCTGCATAAGTTCAGCGTGAGTGCCAAACTCTGCAAGCCTGCCCTTGTCAAGAACGATAAGCCTGTCGGCGTTGCTGAGGGTGGAAAGTCTGTGAGCAATGGCAATTGTCGTCCTGCCCTTTGTGAGCTTGCCCAAAGCGTCTTGTATCTGCTTTTCCGTCTGAGTGTCAAGAGAAGCCGTCGCCTCGTCAAGTATTATTATTTTAGGGTCATGGAGTATCGCTCTTGCAATGGCAATTCTCTGACGTTCGCCGCCCGAAAGCTGATAGCCCTTGTTGCCCACTCGGGTGTTGTAGCCGTCAGGGAGCTTTGTGATAAAGTCATGTGCATTCGCAATTTTCGCTGCCCTTATTACCTCCTCAAAGGTAGCGTCAGGCTTTGCATATGCTATATTTTCAAGTACGTTTCCGTCAAAAAGGAAAGTTTCCTGCAACACCACGCCCACCTGTGAACGCAGGCTGTGCTGTGCGATATCCTTTATGTTCACACCATCAATGCGTATCTCTCCCTGCGTGCAGTCATAAAGTCTGAGAATAAGATTTATCATTGTGGATTTTCCCACACCTGAGTGTCCCACAATGCCTATCATTTCGCCCTTGTTTATCTTGCAGGTTATGTCTTTCAGTACAGGATTGTATACCTTGTAGCCAAAATAAACGCCGTCAAATTCGATATCGCCTTGAATGTCAAGGTCAATAGGGTCATCACAATCACGAACGTCAGTGTCCTCGTCAAGTATCTCAAAGACCTTGCCTGCGGAAACTGAAGTGTCCGCAAGATTTCTCGGTATCTGTATGAGCCAGCGTATAGGTTCGTAAAGCATTGCAACGTAGGTGGTGAACTGTATAAGCTGACCTAATGTCATGGTTTGGTCGAGAATCATGTTTCCGCCGAAATACAGTACGAAGAAGTTACCAATGGTGAGGATAAATTCTGAGGCAGGAATGGTGAGATACCACATCATTTCCGCACGAACACAGCTTTTCGCCCAGCGTTCGGAACATTCTGTGTAGCGCTGTATCTCCCTTACCTCGTTGCCGTAGGACTTTACAACTCTTATGCCGTTTAAGATATCATGCAAAGTTTCTCCATGAGAAACGCCGTTTTTCCATACCTTTGTGTAGCGTATCGCCATGGCGTCAAAAAGCTTTTGCACTATTATGAAAACTATCGGCACAGGCAAAACTGTCATAAGCGCAAGCCGCCAGTCCATAATAAAAAGCAGTATGCCTATTATCACAAGGGAAAGTATTTTTACTATGGCGTCCTTGCCGTTTGCAGTGATGAAGTCCTCAAGCTTTGCGGCGTCGCTTGAAACACGGTTGATAAGCTCGCCTGCTGTTCGCTTTGATATGGAGTTCATGGAAAGCTGCTGTGACTTTTCAAATATCTCCTGCCTAAGGTCACGTCCCAGATTGAGTGCGACCTTGAAACTGTTTTTCATGTTGAAAAACTCAAACACTCCTGCCAAAAGCAGCAGGGTGACGATAGTGATGATAACTCCTGCAAGTCCTGCCCAATGGGTGTTTTTCGGGGTAACATACTTGTCGATTATAACTCTGTCAAGATATGGCGCAAGCACCCAAATAAGCTCGGAAAGTATCGTGCATATAACTGCGATCGCAAAATATTTCTTGTATGGCGCAATGCGTTTTATGAGCTTGACCATTGTCTTGCCCTTGCCAGTGCAGTAGATACATTCCTTTGCGCCCTCCAGCGGCAGACCGCATTTCGGGCATACAGGCTCTTCCGTGTCGGTTATCTCCATAAGCTCGCCTGTGCGCAAACAGTGGTCAAGAAGCTTCATAAGCTCGGCGTATCTGAGAAACTGATCCTGCGAAAAACCGCAGAAGCAGATAGTTTCACCGCTTTTCAGCGTTCCCTGAGCCATTGAAGTGCCTATCTGCTGTTTGCACTCAAACTCGGAGAAATCGTCTATGCTGTATTCAAGTGTTATCTCACTGCCGTTGTAAATGTATATCTTTTCTTTTGTCACGCAGAAATGTCCGTCCATTTTGTCGCCCTTACAGGTGAAGTTTGCAGGCAGGGAATATATGATATCTGCCTTGGCGTTTTCAGGAAGAGAGGTTTTTAGATCCATATTTTCACACTCCTTTCAGTGTGGTCTAACACCTTTTAGGTGTACATTTCAAGCACCTGACGGCTCTTTCTGTCAAGCTTATGAATGTCAGGGCAAAAATATTTGTTGCCGTCTGCGTCGTTGACGTAGAGATAATCATAGCCTATCATTCTGAAATTCTGATACCAGTCACGGATACAGATAGTTTTCTGCCCTGAAGTTGTGTCAGCCTTTACAAAGATCGCACCACGCATATTGTCCTTTATGCTGTAGACCTTTGTTATCTCAGGCATATAGTATTTGTATTCAAGATAACTGTCAAGAAGCTTGTATTGCTCATCGTCAAGCTCCGCCATATCTTTTATCACGCCTATCTCACGGAACTCTTTTTCGGAATTTTCGTATGAAAGGCTTATGTAGGTGGTCTTTGAGTAAAATGGTATGAGCCTTGTGGGGTTTACCTTGTGATAAGTCCTGCCCTCATAATCGAGGGTAAGAAAACCGCTTTCTTCCTTTGCAAGGCGTATCTTTTTGCAGTCAAGCAAGGTCAGCTTATCGACCTCGTAGACCTCCTGCTCAGCAGTAATATTTTCAGCCATTGTGTTCATCTCCTTACTATTCGTTTATGAACTGCAATGCTTCAGATTGCAGCTTGTAAAGCTCGAAATATTTGCCTTTTTCTTTTATGAGCTTGTCATGTGTTCCCATTTCTTTAAGCTCTCCATTTTCGATAACGCAGAGCATATCAGCGTCACGGAGAGTTGAAAGGCGGTGTGCGATAGAAATAATCGTCCTGCCCTGTTTCAGATTATCGATAGCGGCTTGTATCTTTCGCTCTGTCCTTGTGTCCATGGAAGCGGTCGCCTCGTCAAGGATAAGTATGTTAGGCTTCTGAATGATAGCCCTTGCGATAGATATTCTCTGCTTTTCACCGCCTGACAAGGATATTCCGCCCTCGCCGACCTTAGTGTTATAGCCCTCAGGGAGCTTTGTTATAAACTCATGTGCGTTTGCGGACTTTGCCGCTTCGATAACTTCTTCCATGGTTGCGTCAGGGTTTGCATAGCGGATATTGTCAGCTATCGACCCTATGAAAAGGAAAGTTTCCTGAGAAACTATTCCGATATTTCTGCGCAGATCGTCAAAAGCTATCTTTCTGATAGGTACGCCGTCAATGGTTATCTCACCGCCTGTTACGTCATAAAGCCTTGCCATAAGGTTTATGATAGTGGATTTTCCTGCACCCGTTTTACCAACGATTCCAAACATATGCCCAGCCTGCACCTTGAAAGAAACGTTTTTTATGATAGGGTGTCCTGCTTCATATTCAAAGGATACATTTTTAAGCTCGATATCGCCCCTCATGTTTTCCATGTGAACAGGGTGTTCGTCCTCTTTTACAGTAGGCAGAGCGTCCATTATCTCAAACATTCTTGATGCGGCGTCCATACATTTTGCCCAGCGGTCGCCTATCCATGTGAAAAAGTTGATAGGATCCATAGCCATTTCGGTATAGGAAATAAGTGCTGAAAGTGCGCCGAATAGTATGTGACCTTTTATAACAAGCACTGCGCCAAGGCAGAAAACAAGCTTGTTCACTATCCTGTAGAACGTCCATATAACAGGGATAGTGTTTGCTATTCGTGAGTTTATCCTTGAGTTTATCAAAAATGCGTCAGTGTTTTTTACCCTATAGCGTTCTATTTCTCTGTCCTCACGGGCGAAAGCCTTTACCACACGCTGACCGTTCATAACGTCAGACAGCACCGAGTTTGCAGAACGCATTGCAACGTCATATTTGCGGTAAAGCTTGCGCTGGCTTTTGTAAAATTGGTGCTGAACTATCTCTATCACCGAGATAGTGAGGATTATACCAAGTGACAGAAGTGGCGAAATTGTGAGCATTATCACCGCAATTCCCACTATCTTTACCACGTTTGTAAGTCCATATGGTACTATGTCAGTAAAGAACCAGTAGATATTCTGGCTGTCACGGTCAACTCTTGACATAAGCGAGCCTGTCTGTTTGCTTGTGAAAAAGTCAAGGGAAAGCCGCTGCATTGAGGAGAATATCTTCACCCTAAGCCGGTGCGTAACAACAGGCACGACCTTTGAGGTTATAATGCCTGAAATGATACGCATTATCATTCCTGCAATGTTTATGCCAACTATGAGCATTACTATCATGAGTATCTTGCCATAGTATTTTCCGTTTTCCGCAAGCACATCATCATAGAGCATTTGCGAACCGAATATCGGCGAAAGCACTGCGAAAACGTTGCTTAAAACTATGGTGAGCAGTATGAGAAATACCGCACCCTTAAATTCACCGAACATAGAAAGCAGGCGTTTGAACACCGAGCGTCTGTCTACACATCTAGGACAGACAGGGCGGTTAGGGTCAGGATAAGGCTCACCGCAGGTAGGGCAGTGGGTCTTTACTCCTTCCAGCAGGCGGTCGTCAATAGGCTCGTTCTTGGCTGTGCAGTTCACACGCTGGCTGAATTTCTCAAATTTGTCAGCAAAGCCAAGAGAAAATCTTGCTATTGGGAACTCCTTGCCGGACTTGTCCTTTATCATAAGTCTTGCGGAATTTGCATAGCGGTCAACAAACATTTCTTCAATGCTGTCTATGGGGTATTCATCATAGCCTGATACTGTGAAGCTTACGAGATTTTTTCTCTTCTGCCCACGCTTCATTTTTCCGTATTCTTCATAGCCACGGAGTATGCAAAGGGTGTCTTTTGTGAAAGTTATGTATACGTCCACATATCCGCCCTCACCGTCAAGGTCAGCTTTTACGCAGTAAAGCAGCTCGTCAGTCATAACTCCACGCTTTAGCAGTTCGTTTTCTGCAAGCTGTGGCAAAACGTCAAAAAACTTCATGTATTCCCTCCTTTTCGGGATAAATTTCATATTCTTCCGATATAATTCTGTAAATTCGCATAATGTAACTGCCTATAACAGGTCAAAAAAAGACCCCTGATACCTGATATCAGAGGTCGCAATAGTTCTGCAGTATAATATCCAGAAAGCTGATAAAAATCTCATTAGCTTTTGGCAATAAGGGCAGGCAAAATGACATCTGAAAGGCATATTGAACTTACATTATTTGCAAGACTTATATTCTCGTTAGTCTTTAGAAGATCAAAAAGAATATTTCTCATTTCACCCACCACCTTTTAGTTTATTTTTATAGCGTTTATCATTATACGATTTTTCGTGAAACATCACGCAAGATTTATTATATAGCCAAATTTTCTATTTGTCAATAGGATTTTCCAAATTTTTTTTGCTTTTTGAGAAAGTTGCCCAGAATATCAGCACAAGAAGTATCACCGCAAAGCACATCCAGCTTATAAGGACCGGCAGACTTCTGCTTGAAAATGTGTCATAGTAGCCTTTGAGGTAGATGAAACAGATAAGTGCAGGCACAACGTAGGCCATGTAGCTGCGAAGTCCGTCAGGGATATGCTTTCCCTTGCCAGTGTTGGCTTCCTTGATGAAGTTCTCCCATCCCCAGCCGTTTTTGCGAACGCAGAAAAGCACTCCCACAAGAGAGCCAAGCGGCAGAAGATTTGATGATACCAAGAAGTCTTCAAGGTCCATGATAGTCGAACCTGCGCCCATTGGCTGGATATTTTTCAGCAGGTTAAATCCAAATACAGCAGGCATTGTAAGCACAAGTATCATCACAAGGTTTACAATAAGTGACTTTTTTCTGCTCCAATCCCACAGTTCTACTGACATTGTGATAATGTTCTCAAACACTGCGATAACGGTGGAAAGCGCCGCAAATGACATGAAGATGAAGAAGAATATTCCCCACAAGCGGCTTGAAGCCATATGGTGGAAAACGTTAGGCAGAGTGATGAAAAGCAGTGACGGACCTGAGTCAGGCTCGATTCCGTATGCAAAGCAGGCAAGGATTATGATAAGTCCCGCAACGACAGCCACGGCAGTGTCAAGAACGATAACGTTCACAGACTCGCCTACAAGAGTGCGGTCCTTTTTCAAATAGCTTCCGAATATCTCCATTGTGCCTATGCCTATGCTTAGTGTGAAAAACGCCTGAGTCATTGCGGCGAAAAGCACTGATGTGAAGCCTTTTTCTTTAAAGACGTCAAAGTCCGGCACAAGAAAGAATTTAAGCCCATCAGAAGCGCCTTTCAGCCTGATAGAGTTCACCGCCAGCACCACCATGAGCGCCATAAGCAGTATCATCATAATTTTCGTTACCTTTTCAATGCCGTTTTGCAATCCCAGTGCGCAAACACCGATACAAAGTATGATAACGATAGCCGAGAATATGAGCATGAGCCACGGGGAAGCTTGCATATCCTTAAAAGCCTCAGCCGTTGCCGCGGTGCTTGAAGCGTCCAATGAGCCAGTGGCATATTTAAAAGCGTAGTATAACATCCAGCCTGTGACCATTGTGTAAAACATCATGAGCAGATAGTTTCCTGCAATGCTCGTGTACTTCGTGCAGTGATATCGGCTACCGGGCTTTTCAAGTCGGTTGAAAGCCTGAGAAAGACTTCGGTTGCTTCCTCTGCCTATGGCAAATTCGCATATGAGTATTGGAAGCCCCAACAGCACAAGGCAGATAAGGTATAGGAACAGAAAAGCTCCGCCGCCGTTTTGCCCGCAGATGTATGGAAATTTCCACACGTTGCCAAGACCAATTGCACACCCTGCGGACACAAGTATAAATCCCAATCGGGATTGAAAGGTTGCTCTGTTTTTATTTTCGTTCATAATAATTCTCCTGTAAAAATAGTCATACAATCTCTATTATATAGTATATCTTATCTTTTGTCAAATTTTCACAAAGTATCATATTACTATGCTAAAACGTGTTAAAAAACAAGCCTTTCAAAAACGCAAAAGCGGGACGTCGAGGGCGCTGTCCCTTACATATACTGCAAAATGTTTTGTGAAATTTGTCGAAAACAAAAACCCTCCCAAAATGGGAAGGCTTTGTTTTAAGGAAATGTATTATTAAAGGATAATTATTATACAAATTTATATAAATTCTATTTTTCTGTAGGAGTCGATAGCGCCCTGATGTTTAACGCTTTCACCGCAGAATTTATTTGAAAACGCTATACAGCGTTCTAGCTGTGCATTGTCAAGGTCACAAAGACCTTCGGCGGTCACATTGAGAGTTTTTAGTGCATATAGGAACGAGCCTATAAATCCGTCCCCTGCACCTGTTGTGTCAACGGCTTTCACCTTTTCGCTCTCTGCAAATGCCTGTGCGTTATTGGTGAAAGCATATGCTCCCTCTGAGCCGCAGGTGTATATCACAAGCTTCACATTGCCTGTGAAAAGCTTTGGCAGAGCGGCTTTGATGTCGCTTTCACCTGTGATAAATCCAAGCTCTTCGTCTGATATCTTCACAATGTCAGCCATTGGTATAAACTCATTCACGGTATCATGCAGAGCTTTCTTGTCGTTCCAAAGAGGAAAACGCAGATTAGGGTCAAAGCTTATCATTGCGCCTTTTTGACGTGCATAGGCGATAGCCTTTTTGTGTGCGTCTTTCATCGGAAAATCTCCAAGAGAAACACTGCAAAAATGCAGTGCGTATGCGTCCTCAAACCATTCTTCTTTTACCTGCTCCGCTGAAAAAAGCATATCTGCGGAGGGCTTTCTGTAGAATGAGAACGTCCTGTTGCCGTCATTTTCAAGGCTCACAAAAGCCAAAGCTGTGTTCGCCTTGTCGGTGAAGCTCACAAGGGAAGTGTCGATTCCAGCCCTTGCAAGGTCGCCTGCTATCTTCCTTCCGAATGGGTCATCACCAAGCTGAGTGATAAATTTCGAGCTTCCACCAAGGATAGTGAACGCTCCGCAGACGTTTGCAGGCGCTCCGCCGCTTTTAGGGCTGAAAGCCGTTACTTCTTCAAAGGCACAGCCTGTCTGTGCAGGAATAAAATCTATCAGTGCTTCGCCTATGGCAAAAAGTGTGTTTCCCATTGCAGTTCCTCCTCTCAGATGTCCCAGACCTGTGCCTCAAAGCCGTTTACTTTAAGCTTTACGCTGTCATTATCGGGATATATTCTTGTTGACATCACAGTTTCGCCGTCATTGATATAGACCTCAATGCTTGACATATCTGCGATAACTCTTATGTTTCTCACGTTGTCTATCTCTGCATTTCTTGTTGTTCTGCCACAGCCGTATTTTTCGTCAGTAAATCTCATTGAAAAAAGCTTTTTTTCTTTATCAAAGCCAAGCTCCAGCTTGCCGTCAAATGATATGCTGAAGCTGTCCGCAGGCTCACCGTCAAGCTCAAATGGCAGAGGATATTCTGCAGTTTGACCGCTGCTCTGACGGCGTGCGTTGCTTTTAAGCTCGTCATATTCAGCTATAGGCTGCTGTCTGAGCTTGCCGTTGGGTGCAACAGTTACAACTCTCGGTATGGTAAGGCAGTGCTGCCAGCCAAGCTCAGTGGTGGCATTGCCGTATGCCTTGTTATCCATGCCAAGCCAGCCTATGAGTATTCTCCTGCCCTGCGGGTCAAGAAATGTCTGCGGTGCATAGAAGTCAAAGCCCATGTCCCACTCGGTGAAGTCACCGAGAACGCTGTCCTCAAGCTTGCCCTGAACAGGGAAGTAGCCTGATTCGTTAAGGTTCTGCCACTTTGTTTCATAGTGAGGCATACCCTGCGGGCAGGTGCTTAAAAAGCCCTTGCCGTCTATCTCGAAATAGTCAGGGCATTCCCACATATAGCCGTAGCCCTCTTTGTATACCTTGCCGGTGTATTTCCAGTTTATAAGATCGTCAGATTCGTATACAAGCACACAGCCCTCGTCGTCAAGAGTTCTTGCACCGAGCACCATTTTCCATATGTCGCCATCTTTCCACACCTTTGGGTCTCTCACATGGCATGAGCAGAAATCAGGGTAGTCGCTGTTTCTGAGAAGTACCTGCTTTTCACTCATTTTGCTGCCGTCTGTGGTGGTGACGTGGATAACGTTCGCACCTCTGCCGGCTTTGACATAATCATAATCGCCTGTCATCTTCACATTACCTGTGTAGAAAATATGCAGAACACCGTCATTTTCAATGGCGCTTCCTGAGTAAACACCATGGCTGTCCTCAGGAATGTCAGGCATCATAACTGCTCTGTCATAAGTCATGTGCATAAGGTCGCTGCCGTGATAATGTCCCCAGCCTCTTGGCGTGTGACCGTCAGCGGCAATTGGGCTGTACTGAAAATAAACATGATATTCGTCCTTGTAAAAGCTCAGACCGTTCGGGTCATTGAGCCAGCCGTCAGGCGGTTCGATATGAAATCTCTGACGCCATTTTGCGTTCTTTATTCTTTCTCTGTTTTCCAGTTTTTCTTTGTTATCCATTTATATCCTCTCCTTTTAATGCGTTGACTATAATTATTGACGGCTTGTCTGTACTTTATGCGTTTACCTTTATTAGCTTATCTCCTATAGTCACTTCTGTGCCTTCTTCTGCAAGCTCCTCAACGGAGGCAAATTCGTCTGAATTGCCCACAAGAACAGGTGTGATAGTCTGATAGCCCTTACTCTTTATAAAGTCCATATCGAAAGTGATAAGCGTCTGTCCCTTTGTTACTCTGTCGCCCTCAGAAACGTAAGCCTTGAAGCCCTCACCTTTAAGCTCAACAGTGTTTATTCCAACGTGGATAAGAAGCTCCTTGCCGTTGTCAAGTGTCAAACCAACTGCATGGAAAGTGTCAAAAAGCGTTTCGACCTTGCCGTCGCCAGGTGCAACGACCTTGCCCTCGGTAGGTTCTATTGCCGCACCAAGACCAAGTATGCCCTGCGCAAAGGTCTGGTCAGGAACGTTTTCAAGCTTTACAGCCTTGCCGCTAAGCGGAGCTGTGATAATGCCGTCATCTGCTACGTCTGCATTTTCAGCCTTTGTTTCCATAGCCTGTGCAGGCTGTTCAGCCTTTTCTGTCTTGTTTTTGGAAGGCTTGTTCTCGTTTTTTATCTGCTCGTTGTTCGTGCCGAAAAGCCAAGTAAGAGTGAATGCAACGCCCATTGCTACAGCCATTGATGTTATATACTTCACTGGGTGGTTGAGTGTAAGAAGTATTGCAAATATTCCTGTTACACCTGTTGCAGTTGCGCCAAGGTGTAGGATAGAAGCGACCATTGCTCCGCAAGCACCGCCGATAGAACCGAATATGAAAGGCTTTACAAATCTAAGGTTTACACCGAATATTGCAGGCTCTGTTATGCCAAGCATACAAGACAGAGCAGATGGATAAGCCATTGATCTGATCTTATTGTTCTTGCTTCTTACTGCCACTGCAAGGCAGGCAGCTCCCTGAGCCATGTTTGCGGCAGATGCCAGAGGAAGCCAATAGGTCGCACCATATTTAGCAAGCTGACCAATGTCGATAACAGTGTACATATGGTGTATACCGCCAACAACTGTTGTTGAATAGAAACCGCCCATTATGAACGAACCAATGCCGAATGGGATAGTGATAAGCTTCTGAACGCCTGTGATAATGCCATTTTCAAGGGCAACGAATACAGGACCGATAAAGGTGTAAACGAGGAAAGCCGTTACTGTAAGGCTCACAAGAGGTGTAACGAAAAGGTCGACAATGTCAGGCACTTTCTTGTGAAGCTTTTTCTCCATAGTCGCAAGAATGAATGAAGCGATTATGATAGGTATTACATGACCCTGATAACCTACCATGTGAACGTTGAACAGACCAAATATGGAGAACGTCTGCTCATATCCGTTTGTGGAAACTGTCCAAGCGTTTTGCAGGTCAGGGTGGATAAGGAACATTCCTATTACCGCACCAAGATAAGGGTTGCCACCGAACACCTTAGTTGCAGAATAGCCAATAAGTATCGGCAGGAATGTGAACGCTGCATTTGAAAGCAGTTTGAATATTGTGAAAACATATCCATTTGTGTCAAGGGAGATAAAGCCGTTTGAAGCCATGAAATTCAAGGCTTCCATTATTCCCATAATAAGACCGCCTGCGACGATAGCAGGGATTATAGGTACGAATACGTCGCCGAGAGTTTTGATAAGTCTTTTGAACCAGTTCTGCTTCTGAGCCACCTGAGCCTTGACTTCGTCCTTTGAAGAGGCTTCCACGCCTGCCTCTGCAATAAATTCGTCATAGACCTTGTTTACCGTTCCTGTGCCTATGATGATCTGAAGCTGTCCTGAAGCTTCAAAAACACCCTTTACAACATCAATGTTCTCCAGGGTATCCTTTTGTATCTTTGAGTTGTCTGCGATTATAAGTCTTAATCTTGTGGCACAGTGTGCGGCACTGACCAGATTTTCCTTTCCGCCTATAGCAGAAAGTATCTCACGAGCTGAACTTCTGTGATCCATAATATCCCGTCCTTTGCTTGCTTTTTTTATTATTTTGTCCGAACTATGTTATTTTATCAGTTTCATCATTTATGTGATACCGATTTCATTAACTATATTATAACCCATGGCAGTGCATTTGTCTATTGACAAATAATATAAACTTGCAAGGCGGTGTTACAAGGTTTCACACAGTTTCACATTTTTTCTCTGTAGACTCACGCTCTTCCAGCTCAAAATCGAGCGTCAGTGTCCTTGGTATAGAGCTTTCTCGTTTAAGTGAATTGAGCAGCATTTGTGCCGCTTCTATGCCTGCGGTGCGATAATGAAAATGCACAGAGGTCAGGGGAGTGGACGTGACATTACAAAGCTGAGAGTCGCCAATACCTGCTATCATTATATCCTCTGGTACTTTCAATCCCTGCTCACGGCAGGCAAGGAGTGCGCCTGCGGCAAGATTGTCGGTGGCACAGAGAATGTGGTCGTACCTTCTGCCGCTTCTCAGTAGTGTCAAAGCCTTTTTGTAGCCTGAGTCCATTTTAAATTCAGCCGTCTGCATATCAGACTTTTCAATGTTGATGCCGTTATCAGAAAGGGCGTGGAGAAACCCGTCTTTTCTTGCCTGACCTGCCGCCTTGTCCTGCTCGGTAACACCGATAAAAGCGGGCTTTTTGCAGCCTTTGTCAAGCATAAGCTTCTCTGCGGTATAGGCGGCTTTGTAATCGTCATGACAAACGCAGTTTGCACCCTTGTATTCCTGTCCCACAATTACCACCGGCACACGCATTTTTTTCAGCACAGCGTCATGGAGCGGAGTGAAAACAGAAGCCAAAAAGATAACTCCGTCAACACGATTGCTTCGGAAAAGCTCCAGATATTCCACTTCTTTCTTTGGGTCGTTGGCAGAGTTCACAAGCAAAAGCTGATAGCCCTGCTCACTGAGCACCTGACTTATTCCCTCCACCTCTCTTGCACAGCTCTCGCTTGAAAGCTTCGGTATAATAACTCCCACAAGCTTTGTCACCCTTGTTCTCACGTTCTGCGCCTGAACGCTTGGGGCATAGCCTGTGGCTTCTATGGCGGCTTCAATAAGCCTGCGCTTTTCTTCGCTCACATAGCCGTCGTTGAAATATCTGCTCACAGCAGATTTTGATACTCCTGCGGCTTTTGCAAATTCGGTAATGTTCATTGCTCGTCACTCCTTTTATTATATTGTACCACTGCACTATGAATTTTCAATATGGTTTCATATGAATATTTCATATATAATGTGAAACTGTTTCAACTAAAAAAACTGCCGCACCGAATCGGTACAGCAGTTATGAAAATCTATTTTACAATTGAATGAAGCCTCCATTTTCCACCCTTGTATCTTATAAGGCTCACCATAGCGGTCACAAACCACGTTGCGGCGGTGGTGTACCATATGCCCCAATAGCCTATGAAAGCTATCCTTGTGAGGATAAGTGAAAGACCTATCCTGCATATTACCTCTGCCATGCCGTTTACAAGGGCATAGTTTGTGTCGCCTGCACCGTTCAAAAAGCCCCTTGTGGTGTGGATAATACCCAGCGACCAGTAGAAAAGTGAGGTTATGATAAGCGCTTTTGCTGATATGCTTATAACAGTCTTGCCCTTGACAAACCAAGATGTTATCGCTCCACCGAACAGTGCGAACAGCACAAGCACCACTGCCGAGAATATCACCGATATCTTTATTGCACAAGCAAGACCTTTCTGCGCACGTTTTTCTTTTCCTGCACCGATATTCTGTCCTGTGAATGTTGAAACCGCCGCATTAAGTGAAGAAAACGGCTGTTGAACGAACTGCTCAATACGCATTGAAACTGTGTATGCCGCCATGACCGTTTCGCCAAAGCCGTTAGTCACACGCTGGAGAGCCACCATTGATACCGAGATAAGTCCGTTTTGTATGGCGATAGGCACGCCTGTTTTCACACAGCGGCTCATCATGTCCTTGTCGGCGTGCAGATCGTCGGCGGTGAGCTTTATCTCTCCGCTCACTGCAAAACAGTACACAATACAAGAAATGGCAGAAAGTGCCTGCGTAAGCACTGTAGCCCATGCCGCACCTGCTATGCCGAATTTGAATACCACCACGAAAAGCAGGTCAAGGAGGGCGTTTAGCAAGCTTGCTGCACCTAAGAATATCAGCGGTGTTTTTGAGTCGCCCAAAGCCCTCATTATGGCGTTTATCCAGTTGTATGCCGCCACCGCTATCGTTCCGCCGCAGGCTATCTGCATATAAACCGCAGAATCTCCGATGAGCTTGTCGGGAACTTTCAAAAGCTCCATTATAGGTCTTGCGGCAGGCACGGATAAAAGGCTTATTACAATGCCGAATATAGCCGTAACAAGCGCCGAATTGAACACTGCCGACCGCAGGGCTTTTTTCTTGCCTGCACCGAAATACTGTGCGACAATTATTCCTGCACCCACCGACAGCCCTATGCAAAGGGTGTAAAAAAGATAAGTGATAGAGCCTGTGGCACCAACAGCGGCAAGGGCGTCATCGCCCAGATAACGCCCCACCACCATAGTGTCCACTATATTGTATGTCTGCTGTAAAAGATTTCCTGCAAGCAAGGGCAGTGAAAACATTATTATGTGTCGCATTTCACTGCCTTGCGTCATGTCTGTTGTTCTGCTTATTTTAGTCATTATTTTCCTTACGCTTCTTTCTCGCTATGCCGTATATCACTGCACCAACTGCCGCAGCAGCGCAAACGCCTGCGCCTACGGCTATAGGAAGTTTGCTTTTGCCTGATTTAGTGCTTTCAGACTTCACAGGCTTTTTCTTCTCGAATGGTATCTTTCCGCCTGTTACCTGCATAGCGTCAATTGTATATTTGCCTGATTTTATGGTTACCTTTGCGGTGTGAGCGCCCTCAGACAAGCCTTCAAAATGGCATGATATCTCACGCTGACCTGTCCTTGAAACTGTCACGAGCTGTTCATCACCTCCGTCTATTGATACCCCGAGTATAGCGTTTTCTCCTGTTTCACCTGAAAGCGCAAAGCCTGTTCCCTCAAAGCTTACTGTGAAAGAGTCGCCCTCTGTGCCATCTGATATGGTTCGTTTGTAGTTTTTGAAGCTGCTCATAAGGTTGTGTTCCCAGTTGCCCTCAAAAGTGAAGCAAGAGTCTGTTTCGTCAAAGCGAGTTACATATGTGTCACTGCCCTCCACAGGTTCAGCAGAGAAGTTGTCAAAGCTGTTTTTGTTGTATGAGCTGAAAAGTGACGCTCTGCCTGCGCCGATAAGAGATTCCCCCTCGTTCACAGTGTATTTAGCCACCATGTTTCCGTCAATATATCCACGGATAACGTTGTTTACAGCCTCGACTTTAAGCTTGTGAGAAGCTGTGCCGTCAAAGCTGTCTATGCTTCCACTGCTAAGAGTGCCGTCATTTGCTTTAAGCTCCCAGCTTCCGTTCTCATAAAGCTTTATCCAATAGCCACTGTATGAATTGCAGCCAAGCGTGTATCTCAGACCAACGCCCACATAGTTTGATCCTGCGTCCTGCGAAGTCGCAAAAGCAGCGTCAACGTTCACAGAGTAGTTATACCACCTGTCGTCACCGAATGTAGTCACAGGTTCGGGGGTGTAGCCCCACTCGTTGGCTTTCATGTCAGCCGTTATCTGCTGAACTAGCATATTGCCCTTGTCGGTCTTTTCCACCTCGAAAGCACCGCCCTGATCTGTTGTGTATCTTGGCGCATTGCCCCTTGATGAAAGATAATTCTCAGGATAGCCTGCATACTCAAAATCGTCCGAATATGGAAGCTTCAAAACAGTGCGTTCGCTCTCGTCAGCGTTTTTGTATTCTGTGCGCTTAGGTGTAACAGTAGAAATTGTCACAATAGAATTTGGCTTCACTGTCACAGAGTATGTATAAGCTCCGCCGTTCTCTGTAGGGGTTATATCCTCAGTTTTCTTGAAATAATTCTCGTCATAGCTGCCGCCAATGCTGTCAGGACCTCTTGTTTCCCATACGCTCACGTTGCTTGACGCCTTGTCAAGTCCTGATACCTTGAGGTCATACTGTATAGGCTCGCTTGTAGTGTTTGTGATAACAGTGCTGTAATCGCCTGTTTCTGTGTCTGTGGCGGTCATATAGCTGTAAACTGCGTCGACGATAGCATGGCCGTCACCGCCTTTTTTGCCGTCGCTGTAGCATCCGCTGTCAACGAATGCCCAGCCTTTTTCAATGAACTGCGAAAAATGCAGAGACATATAAAATCCGCTGTCAAGCATATAATAACCGCTCCAAGGGTCGCAGGCTGAGATAAGCTGTTTCTGACAGTAGCAAGCGCCGTCATAGTATGCCGATACAGCAGGCTGATACTCATAAAGTGTCATTTTGCCGTTTGGATACATTCCGATTATTCTGTTTGCAATATCAAGGGTGCCGTTTATGCCTGCCAGACCTGAGCCGTCATATCTGTATGTACCCTGCGCATATGCCATTGGCGAGCTTGCTTCGCTGAACCAAAGCTCTTTGTTTTCTTCATATGCAAGCTTCTGTGCGTTCTCGGTGGACTCGCTTGTGTAATGGCTTCCCACCACGTCAACAACGTTCATAAGTTCGCTGTCCTCATACATTCTGTCAGCAAAGCCCCATGTGCAGACCTCTTCTCCACCGACTATCTTTATCTTTGAGTAGTCATAAGGGGTGTCTTTTTCACTTTTAAGATGTGAGGAAAGATATTTCACCCATTCAGGGTCAGCTCCACGCTCATTCTGCACAGCACTTACATAGTCAAATTCAAGTCCATATGTTTCATAAGCGGCGTCAAGTGTGTTTTTATACCATTTGTATCTTGCAGCATAAACATCGGAAGCGTCAGATACCCACTTTGGTTCACTCCACCAAAGCATATCCAAGGTGAGGTCAGGATTTATCTTCTTTGCGTCAGCGGCAAGCTGGTATGCCGCACCTCTTGTTACGTCAGCCTTTTCGTCCTCTGTTCTCATTACAGACGGTTCTGTGCCTGATGATGAGTTTATATCCGCACCCATTTCCAACTTAAGGTGAGTAATGCCGATACCCTCTTTGCCAAACATATACTTCATTATCTGCTCATATACATCAGGGTGTTCAGCCTTGTAATCCAACAGAAGCCTTGATGAGTTGTTTGCGCTCACCATGCCTGCCCCTCTGTAGCGCATATTTTCTTTGAGCTGAGCCGTAGTTCCGTCAATAACTATCTCTCTTGTATTATTTGTATTGCTATCGTTCACCGTTGTTCCCTCCGCACTGCAATTGTAAGCGCCTGCGCCAGATATCATCATGACCAATGCTGACACCATTGACGCGCTCCTTTTTAGTATCGTCATAAGTTATCCTCCTTGCATAAAGCATGGCTTCTTGCTTTCTTATGACAATTATAAGCTTAAAGGAGTGTATGGTCAATCTGAAATATTTTGCATATTATTAAGATACGAACATTTTGCTTTGAAATATGCTAAGAAAATTCTAATAAAGCTTAAAATATTATTACAAACCCGTTCCTCTTGAACGACGGTATTCTCTTGGCGAAACGCCCTCCAGCTTTTTAAAAACGATGCTGAAATAGTTTCTGTCCTCATAGCCCACCTGCTTGCCTATGTCGCCTATGTCAGAGTCGGTGTTAAGAAGCAGAGATTTTGCCTGAGAGATACGTCGTTTTGCAATATATTCAAGGGGACGCATTGAAGTTTCTGCTTTAAAAACACGGCAGAAATGTTGTACTGACACTCCCGAAAGTCCTGCAAGTGTTTCTGCGGTGATATCCTCCATGTATCGGCTGTCAATATACAAAAGCGCCTGCCTTGTAATGCTTCCCACCTTGTTTCGGCTGTCAGGGAAAAGCATTGCAGTTTTCATGGCGAGGATATATTCATACACAAGTGCGGAAGTTTTTTCGCCACAATTCACAGGGTCGGCAGCGGCAACTAAAATTCGCTCAAAAAGCTGAGAGGGTTTTTGGGTGTTTATCTCAGGGGAGAATCTAAAGCTGTCAAAGCCGAGGTTTGCAAGCATTTGCCCCGCAAATTCACCACGGAAAACTATCCAGTTTGTTATCCAATTTCCATTTGCAGGATAATATTCATGCGGAACGCTAGGGGGCAGATAAAATGCCGAGCCTTTAGTCTGCACAAATTCTTCTCCTCCGACAATTAGTCTGCCCTCGCCCCCTGAGGTAAAAAGAAGCTGATGTGAAACAAGCCCTTTGTCCCTTGTGACGTGATATTCAGGGTCGGAAATGCCTATTCCGGTGAGATAAAAGGGCAGGGAAGTCTGCCTACCGATAACAGGATATATGACCTTTGTCACTGCCACACCTCCTTTTCAAAGTGTAGTTTCTTGGTAAATTATATATCCACAAGGGCAGTTTGTCAATAGTTCGGTGCTTGACTACAGGTAAACATTGTGCTAAACTTTTATACACAGCGTTTTTCGACACAGCGAACGCCCGAAAGGCAGATGAACATTTTGGAAAAAAATCACGATAGGAAAGCATTCAAAGCCCTGATACAGACTGAAGGGTCAGCATTTTTGCTGACCCTTTTGCTTTGCCCTGCTATTTAATTCTCCGAAACATCAATAACAACGTATTCAGACTTGCAGCCTGTTTTGAATTTTATCGCCCAGTCTGAAATGCCTGATGTCACGATAAAGTTGGTGTCCTCACGCTTTTCATAGCCGTAAGTGCGGTCATTGCCGCCGATGAGAGTGCCAAGGAAGTTTATTGGTATGAGCTGACCGCCGTGTGTGTGACCGGACAAAACAAGGTCTACCTTTGACGCCGCCTGAGCGTCATAATCACAAGGCTGGTGATCCATTACAACTGTGAACTTCGAGCTGTCAAGATCCTTTGTGAGCTCTTCCATAGATGCTCTGTGACCGCCCTTTTCCATTTCCTCAGACCTGTCCTGTCTGCCTATTATGTAGAAACGATCGTCGATAAGCACGGTGTCGTCCTGTAATACGTTGACATTGTTCTTTTCAAGCTCCGCAATAAGATCGTCACCGCTGTAGCCACGATACGAAGGGTCATAGTATCCCTTGTCATGGTTGCCAAATGAGAAATAAACGCCGTATTTTGTTTTCAGCTTGCCAAGAGCTTCACAGCACTGTATCATGTCCTCTTTTGATGTGTCATCATCAACAAAGTCGCCTGTTATAAGCACCACATCGGGGTCAAGCTTCTGTATCTCTTCCATGTACTTTGCGAAGCCGTCCCCATGGAACGTTGTGCCAACGTGAGAGTCTGCAAATTGAACTATCCTTATATCCCCTGACTTCTTATCAGTTTTCAGTGTGTAGTCAGTTTCCCATACATTATTGCAAAGATACCAGCCCATCGCAAGATACACCACCGTCAGCGGCACGGCGATAAAGCCTGCAAGGCATTTGCTTGCCTGTTTCTTTGATATCTTCTTTCCAATGAACACAAACAAGTCGCACAAAAGCCAGAATATAACAAGATGCAGCAAACAGATTATCGCATTTATCCAGTCCCATATAAGCCATATTATGCCGCCTGTGAGCACTATAAGACCTGCACTTATGGCGTATTTAAGTACCTTTTTATCCTTTGAAAGCTTTTTTATAAAGCCAAAAGCTGATATTCTTCTTGTGAGATAAATAAAGCCAGCCACAGAGCAGACCGCCACAAGAATAGCTATCATTAACCATAAAAACATATTTTGCCTCCTGTAAAATTGCTGTAATATCATTATAAGTAGCAAAGCGGACTAATTTCAACAAGTTTTTTTTAACATTTATTTACCTCTGTTAACATTTGTACCTATGTGCTGTTGAAAAAAGCGACAATAAGTTGTATAATTATCATATAGCAGAATGGAGGAAAGCAATATGTATGAAATGAAACGCACTGTAAATTGCAGCCAGATAGGTTCGCATGGCATAATAAGAAATAGCTGCCTTGTTGACCTTTTGCAGGATTGCTCTGTTATCCACCTTGACACTCACCCTGTTATGTCGCCTTTTTTCGAGGAAGAAAACTGCGTCATGTTTCTTGTGTCAAGACAGCTTGATATAGTCCGCAGACCTGAGCAAAACGAAAAGCTCACCGTCAAAACATGGACATATGAGCTTAAAAGAATGTATGGCTACAGAAACACAGTTATATATGACGAAAACGGTGATATCTGCGTGAAGTCTATAGCTTCTGGCGCTTTCATGGATAAAATCTCTCAGCGACCTATAAAAGCTCCACAAGAGCTTGTTGATAGGGTGAAGCTCTATCCAAAGCTTGATATGGAGTATCTTCCAAGAAAGATAGCCCTACCTGATACTGAGCCTCAGGTGTATGAGGATATCCCGGTGCTGAAATGCTATATCGACATGAACGAACACGTCAATAATGCGAGATATCTTGACATAACAGACGAGTTTGTGGAAAACGAGTCTGCTGTGAAGCGTATCCGTGTGGAATATAAAAATCCCTTAAAGCGTGGTAAAGCCATAAAGGCTCTTGTTTATACCGATGAGGGCAGAAAATTTGTGGAGCTTTGCGATGAAAATAATAAGCCATATTGCATTACTGAGTATGATTATAGGTCATAATGCACAAATTGGAGCTTGCAATAAGCTGACTTTGTTGTATAAAACATAGAAAGCATATTAATCCTATTGACATAGTAGGAATAAAGTGATATAGTATAACCATAGCAAACATAAGCGGTACAGAAAACCGCATAAAATAATTTTCATATCGGAGGTAGATTAAAATGTCAAAGATCTATAAGGGCGTTTCGGAGCTTATCGGAAAAACTCCAATAATCGAAGCAGTTAATTTTGAAAAGGCAGTAGAGGCTGACGCAACTATCCTTGCAAAGCTTGAATATTTCAACCCGGCAGGAAGCGTTAAGGACAGAGTTGCACTTGCAATGATCGAGGAAGCTGAGAAGAAGGGCATTCTCAAGAAAGGCGCAACTATTATAGAGCCTACATCAGGAAACACAGGTATCGGTCTTGCGGCTGTGGGCGTATCAAAGGGCTACAAGGTAATTCTTACAATGCCTGAAACAATGAGTATCGAAAGAAGAAATCTTCTTAAGGCATATGGCGCACAGATAGTTCTCACAGAAGGCGCAAAGGGCATGACAGGTGCTATCAAGAAGGCTGACGAGCTTAAGGGCGAGATCGAGAACTCAGTTATCCTTGGTCAGTTCGTAAACCCAGCAAACCCAGCCGCTCACTTTGCAACAACAGGTCCTGAGATCTGGGAAGATACAGACGGTAAGGTAGATATCTTTATCGCAGGCGTTGGCACAGGCGGAACAGTAACAGGCGTTGGTCAGTATCTCAAATCAAAGAACCCTGACGTTAAGATAGTAGCAGTAGAGCCTGCAACTTCACCTGTTCTTTCACAGGGCAAATCAGGTCCACACAAAATTCAGGGTATCGGCGCAGGCTTCGTTCCTGATGTCCTCGATACAAAGGTTTATGACGAGATCCTCCCTATCGAGAATGAGGACGCTTTCAAGACAGGCAACAAGTTCGCTAAAACAGAGGGTATCCTCGTTGGTATCTCATCAGGCGCAGCACTTAAAGCAGCCGAGATACTTTCAAAGAGACCTGAGAACAAGGGCAAGACTATCGTTGCACTTCTCCCTGATACAGGTGAGAGATATCTTTCAACAGCACTTTTCGAGAGCTAATTTCTCAAACATACAAAATCGGAAAAGGGCAGGCAGTCAGGCAAGCTGACGTGTGACCCAATGGGCAAGCTTTCTTCGATCAAATCCGATATAAAAAGCCGCAGGGCATACAGTTTTAATGCTGTACGCCCTGCGGCTTTTATTAAGGCAACACCGCACAAAGCCCACCTGACGGCTTTGTGCGGTATTGCCTTAAAGAATCCCCTTATAAGCTTTAACCCATTATGTTATTATCAGAATAATCAGGCTCATACTCATAATCTATTCCGAGAGCATCTGAGAAAGCCTTTGAAAGCTTGTCGTAATCAATGCCGAGTGCATTGTCTGTGTCATAAGAATTATCCGAATCGTCATCATCTGCCGAGTTTAAAGAAATTCCAAAGCAAACCTTGTCCCCTGCGTCAATAACAGGCGTGGAAGAGACGTTGTAATCGTCAATGTAAAAGTTTGATATTATGTTTGTGACCTGCTCCGCAACAGCAGTGCTGCCTGCACCATCCGGTACGTCCAGTGACATATATACAGTTTTTCCTTTGCCTGACATTGCTTCCTTTATGCGCTCTGGTATATCATAAACGCTGTCAAGCTTCTTGGCATTCTTGCATATGTAGCAATCGTCAGTTGAATTGCATTCAGGGAAGTCCTCTTTGTTCCAAGGATAAGAGCCGTCGTCCTTTGCAGTGTCAGGTACGTTGAAATATGCGTAGTCAGGAGCTTCGTCGCCGCCGTCAAATGTCACATCAAGGTGATACCATTTGCCATCTATCTTCACAACGTTCCAAGCGTGTTCGCCGTTTTCTGTTGAGTGTATTATCTTGCTGTCGACACCCAGAACATCAAAAAACAGCTTTATTGTTGTTGCGTTTCCTACACAGATAGTAGAGTGGTCATGGAAAAATCCGTAGGGATTGTATGACTCGTCATCTTCACTGTCATCAGATATCGCCACAAGAGAATCGTCATTAAAGTGGGTCTGAGAGAACACATAATCATAAACAGCCTTTTCCTTGTCATATTCGCTCATGCCGTCTTTGATTATCTCGCCCACAGCCTTTTTTAGCTCTTTGAGTATGTATTTGTCCTTATCATCAGTGAGCTTTGAATCATCATCCGACTTGTAAGCTTCAACCACTGCCGTATCATCATAGATAGGGTGTATCTCACCGTTTACGTTGCCGTCACCGTCTGCGGGATCAAATATATCCTCCCCCAGAATGTTAGAAAGCGTGTTTTCCAGCTTTTCAAGCTTGTCGCTAAGTTCTTTTATCTTCTCGCTGTCGCTGCTTTCTGATTGTGATGATGTGCTTTTAGCAATTTTAGTATCAGAAGTGCTTTTATCTTTTGCACAGCCTGTCATACCCGCTGTAAGGCAGGTCAGACAAAGTGCAAGGGTAAGTATTTTTTTCGCTGTTGTCATTTTCTTTCCTCCGTTTTTTAATTTATCATGTCTGTTATCTCGTCAGATATCTCGTCAGCATTGTCAGAGATAACAAGCACCCAGTAATCTCCAGCCTGAAATATCTTTGCCGCCTGTATTTTCTTTGTTTCTTCAGGCTTGTAGTTTTCATATTGATTAAGTCTGTAGTTCAGCCTGTCTGCAAGCTGGCTTTTTGCACTGCTTCCGTCAGCCATTTTGAGCATTGATATCTCGTCGGCATAATTGCCGTCAGAGGAGTAAAGTATTCCTCCATCTCTGAGCTTGTCGGCTTCTATACCATAAAGCTTTTCGGTATTCTTTGTGAAGCTGTCCTCACCGTAAAAAGTCGAAGCGTCCATGTGGTCGCCCTCTATTGCCGAAAGGATATCCTTTGCAGTTTTACCGCTGTCTGCCGTAGATGTAACAGCACTTTCGGAAGCCTCAGACGAAATGGCGTTGTCTGCTCCGCATGATGTCATTGAAAGCGTGGTAAGAACTGTAAGTGCAGATGTTATCACGCAAAGTACTCTAAGAAACATATCTTTCCCCTTTCTCTGTCAGCCTTTCCTGACGACTTAAATTATAGCACTTTTGCAAGCTGTTTTCAATGAATTTAAGAAATTCATAAGAAAAAATACCATAAAAATATCCGCCCTGTAAAAAGACGGATATTTTACTATGTTATTACCAAGGCTTAACAGTGCCGACTATCTCAGAGATGTTGTTTATACCGTTGTCTTCGCAGAATTTCTGCATACCCTCGGCTATCTTCACAGGTGCATAAGGGTCAGCAAATATTGCCGCACCTACCTGAACAGCCCCTGCACCTGCCATCATCATTTCAATGGCGTCTTCCCATGTGGCGATACCGCCCATGCCCATAACAGGTATTTTAACAGCGTTTGCCACCTGCCATACCATTCTTACGGCAACAGGGAACACCGCAGGACCTGAAAGTCCGCCCACGTTGTTTTTCAGTATAGGACGGCGTGTCTTTATGTCGATACGCATACCGAGAAGCGTGTTTATAAGGGAAACAGCGTCAGCGCCGTTTGCCTCAACAGACTTTGCAATGTCCACAATGCTTGTAACGTTCGGTGAAAGCTTTACCATAAGAGGCTTTTCTGTAACATCCTTAACAGCCTTTGTGACCGCACCTGCAACGTTGCAGTCAGTGCCGAAAGCTGCTCCGCCCTGTTTTACGTTAGGGCAGGATACGTTAAGCTCTATCATGTCAACAGCCGTGCCGTTGAGCTTTTCTGCAAGCTCTGCACATTCTTCGATAGTTGAGCCTGCTATGTTGGCTATTATCCTTGTGTCCTTTGTTACAAGGTTTGGAAGCTCGTAGTTTATGAATTTGTCAACGCCGCCGTTTTGAAGTCCAACAGAATTGAGCATACCGCTTGGAGTTTCCGCAACTCTCGGACCGGGGTTGCCCTCACGGCGGTGAAGCGTAGTGCCTTTTACGGATATTCCGCCCAGCTTTGAAAGGGGATAGAACTGCTCGTACTCTCTGCCGTAGCCAAATGTTCCGCTTGCAGGGATAACAGGGTTTTTGAACTCAACTCCGCAGAAATTCACATTTATCCTATTCATCAAACACTACCTCCTCGCTGTCGAATACAGGACCGTCCTTGCAAACGTGAGAATTGAACTCCTGACCGTCCTTGACAGTGCGGCATACGCATACAAGACACGCACCCACGCCGCAAGCCATTCTCTGCTCAAGAGAAACCTGACAGTAAATGCCGTTTTCCTCACATATTTTTGTGATATTTTTCAGCATTATCATTGGACCGCAGGCATAAACGATATCAGGCTTTTCGCTTTTCAGCACGTCAAGAAGTGCGTCAGTAACAAAGCCCTTTCTTCCTGCCGAGCCGTCGTCAGTGCAAAGCTTGACGTCACAGCCCATAGCCTTGAAGTCCTCCTGCAAAATGACCGCCGCAGCGTTTCTGAAACCGCTTATAACAGTGGCGTTCTCGCCGTATTCCTTTGCAATGCCCACCATTGGAGGCGTGCCTATGCCGCCGCCGATACAGACAGCTTTTTTGCCCTTTTCAAGCACCTTGAAGCCGTTACCCAGCGGAGCGATAATGTCAACAAGGTCGCCCTTGTTAAGCTCGCTTATCTTGTCAGTGCCGTGACCTCTTACCTCAAAAACAAGGCGGATAGTACCCTTGTCCTTGTTTATATCGCAAATAGAGATAGGTCTGCGGAGGAAAAAGCCCTCTGCCTGCACCTGTGCAAACTGTCCTGCCTTTGCCGCCTTTGCAATGTGCGGACAGTATATCTCAATGTCAAAAATTCCTTTTGCAAGGGTCTTTTTTGAAACTATTGGGTATTTACCCTGCTTGTACATTAAAAATCCTCCCTGTACTTAGTTCTTTACCTCATTCGGAGCGTTCACCGCATCAAAAACGAGAGTGACCGAGTTATCATTATCAGTATAAGTAAGCTTTAGCGTGTAAGAGTCAGCAAAATAGCCTATCTCCTGCTTTTTGGACATATTCTCCCAACCGGCAGGCGGTGCAAAATCCACTCCGCTGTCGTCAACAAAGATAAGATCAAGATCGTCGCTGTCCATTTCGATAGTGCCTTTTAAGCAGGGATTGCCTGCTTCTGCGTCATACATGAGATAGTTGCCGTCTGAACGGATAATAAGGCTGAGATAGCCCGAATAAAGCTCGCTGTTGTCAAGGGGCGTTTCACGGCATTTCCACTCGCCTACGATACATCTTGGAAAATCGCTTTGCTCCTGCTGACTTTCCGTCAAAGAGCTTGTATCCTCGTTCTTTGCGCAGGAGCATAAAAGCAATGCTCCCACCGTCGCTGTAAACAATATAACGCCCTTTGCTGTCATACTCAGTCACTCCTTTAGTGTTTATTCAAGTGTGATCTTTGGCAGATATGAGATTATATCCTCTTTCATTCTGATAACTTCACGTCTTGCAGCCTTTGCAAAATCGTGCTCGTCACAGTTATCCTCTTTTTTGTAAGCACACATTACGCCACGGGAGGAGTTTACGATAGCACCAAGTCCGTGATCGTCAAATGCCTTTGATACGCCCTCAGCACCGCCGCCCTGTGCACCGTAGCCCGGTACAAGGAAGAATGTGTGCGGCAGAGCCTTTCTCATTTCAGCAAGCTGCTCAGGATAAGTCGCACCCACAACTGCGCCAACACCGCTGTAGCCATACTTGCCCATAACGTCCTTGCCCCACAGCTCGCACATTGAGCCCATTGTGGCATAAACTGTCTTGTTGCCTATCATAAGATCCTGAAGCTCACCGCTTGACTTGTTTGATGTCTTTACAAGAACGAAAATGCCCTTGTCATATTTTCTGCACTGGTCAAGAAGCGGGTTTATACCGTCTGAACCGAGATAGCCGTTTACAGTGAGAGCGTCTGCACCGAAAGCTTCCACAAGTTCACCGCCAACGTCAGTAAGACCAAGATGTGCGGTTGCGTAAGCTTCCATAGTTGCGCCGATATCGTTTCTCTTTCCGTCTGTCATGACGAACATACCTTTTTCCTTTGCATACTGGATAGTTTTGTAAAGGGTCTTTACACCCTCGTAGCCATACATTTCATAGTATGCAGCCTGTGGCTTGATAGCAGGGCAGATATCGTGTATCTCGTCGATTATAGTCTTGTTGAATTCCCATATAGCCTTTGCCGCACCCTTGAGCGTCTTGCCGTATTTCTTGAACTTCTTTTCCTTGATATATTCAGGAACATAGTCAAGCTTTGGGTCAAGCCCCACTACTGACGGGTTCTGTGTCTTTACGATATTTTCAATAAGTCTGTCAAATGCCATTTTTATCTTCCTTTCGGATATTTTTATATTAAAGCTCAAAAACGAGCTTTCCTCTGCATATTGTGTACATTACCTTGCCTTTGAGCCTTGTGCCTTTGAACACGCTGTTTTTGCTCTTTGAATTAAGCTCCGCAGGGATAACTTCCCATTCATAGTCAGGGTCAAAGATACAAAGATCGCATCTTTCGCCCACTGCTATCTTGATAGGCTCAAGTCCCATTATCTTTCTCGGATTTACCGACATTATCTCTGCAATCTTGTCAAGACCGCACTTGCCGCTGTGATAAAGCTTTGTAAGCGTAGCTGCAAGGGAAGTTTCAAGTCCCACAACACCGTTTGGAGCTTTCTCAAAGTCAGCCTTTTCCTCTGCGGAGTGTGGAGCGTGGTCGGTGATGATGCAGTCGATAGTGCCGTCAAGAACAGCTTCCTCAACAGCCGCCCTGTCCTCCTCAGTTCTAAGTGGAGGCGACATTCTGAAATCTGCGTCACGGGCTAAAAGCTTTTCGTCTGTGAATGTGAAATAGTGCGGCGCAGTTTCACAGGTGACCTTAACGCCGTCCTTTTTCGCCGCTCTTATGATGTTCACAGAGCCTTTGGTGGAAACGTGGCATATGTGAACTCTCGCATTGCAGCTCATTGCAAGGCATATCTCACGGGCTGTGATATAGTCCTCAGAGGCTCTGTCCATGCCCTTTACTCCAAGCTTTTCGGATATATCGCCCTTGTTGATGATACCACCGTTTATTATCTTCAAGTCCTCGCAGTGAGAAGTCACGATAAGACCGTTCTCGTTAGTCTTTTCGATAGCCTGACGCATAAGCTCAGCGTTCTCAACAGGTCTGCCGTCATCTGAAATGGCGGTAACTCCTGCGGCTTTGAGTGCGTCATAGTCGCAAAGCTCCTGACCTTTCATGCCCTTTGTAACGCAGGCGATAGGGAAAACGTCGATACCTGTTTTCTTTGCCTTTTCAAAAACGTATTTCACGCCCTCAGGGGAGTCGATAGGCGGCTTTGTGTTCGGCATACAAGCGACGCCCGTGAAACCGCCTGCCTTTGCGGCGTTCGCACCTGTGATGATGTCCTCCTTGTAGGTAAGACCTGGGTCACGAAAGTGAACGTGCATATCGAAAAGCCCGGGCAATGCACAAAGCTTGCCCTTTGCGTCGATAACTCTCTGAGCATGCTCGTCAGTTTTTCCAAGGCTGACTATCTTTCCTCCGTCAATGCCTATGTCCGTTATACCGTCAAGCCCGGTCTGCGGGTCGCAGGCACGGATATTTTTGATCAGTAGCTCCATTTTTACTCCTTTTTTATCTTAATCAAGTCTTTACTGCACAAAAGCTGCGGCTAAACATATCGTTCAGCCGTAGCCCTTGAAAATTCGTTATTTGCCATCATAGAACGAGCCGTCAGAGTCTTTTCTCTCGCAAGAGTAAACTCCGTCGGAGTTCTGGAAAATGAACTTGCAGGTAGCGACCTTGTCGCTCTCATCCTCAGACGGTACAGAAAGGTTTTTGTAGGAAATAGTCGAGAAGAACTTCATTCTCAGACCGATATCAACAGTTGTATCTCTGTCAGACGGATTTACAAGAAGCTGTATCTTTCCGCTTCCCCCGTCCTCCTGAATTTTAAACCAGCCCTTTGCGATAACTGATTTGTTATCAGTGTGAGTGATAGTGAAATCGCCCTCGTCAGAGAACTCAAAAGTGATGTTTGCGTCCTTATCTGTCCATGTTCCAGAGATAAGCTCTCTTGAATCGCCTGATCTTGACGGCTGATTGAATACATATGTGCAGATGAAAACACCTACTACTACAAGAACTACAAAGAGTATTCCAAGCAAGCCTGAAATGAATTTTTTCATATTATTCCGCCTTTCTCCCTTATTATTTTGTATCGGATATTAGTCCTTTATCTGAAGTATAGCACCTCTGTTTGCAGAAGTTACAAGTGAAGCGTATCTTGCAAGATAGCCTGTTGTTACCTTTGGCTGTCTTGGTTTCCAGTTCTTTCTTCTTTCAGCAAGTTCCTCGTCAGATACTTTAAGTGTGATAGAGCAGTTGTCAATATCTATCGCTATCATATCTCCTTCTTCAACAAGTGCGATAGGACCGCCTACGGCTGCCTCAGGTGAAACGTGACCGATAGAAGCACCTCTTGAAGCACCGCTGAAACGTCCGTCAGTGATAAGTGCAACAGTTGAGCCAAGACCCATGCCTGCGATAGCAGATGTAGGATTGAGCATCTCTCTCATTCCAGGACCGCCCTTTGGACCCTCGTAACGGATAACGACAACGTCGCCCTCAACTATCTTGCCGCCTCTGATAGCAGCGATAGCGTCCTCCTCGCAGTCGAATACTCTTGCAGGACCTTCGTGGGCAAGCATTTCAGGTGCAACAGCTGAACGCTTAACAACGCAGGTGTCAGGAGCAAGATTTCCTCTGAGAACTGCGATTCCGCCTGTCTGTGAGTATGGATTGTCTATTGGTCTGATAAGTTCAGGGTTCTTGTTTACAACGCCGCTGATGTTCTCGCCTACTGTCTTGCCTGTGCAGGTCATGCAGTCAGTGTTGATAAGGTTTTTCTTGTTAAGCTCACTGAGAACTGCATAAACTCCGCCTGCTTCGTTGAGGTCTTCCATGTATGTGTGACCGGCAGGAGCAAGGTGACAGAGGTTTGGCGTTCTCTTTGATATCTCGTTTACAAAGTCAAGGTCAAGCTCTACTCCGTACTCGTGAGCGATAGCAGGGAGGTGAAGCATTGAGTTTGTTGAACAGCCAAGCGCCATATCAGCTGTGATAGCGTTGATGAAAGCGTCCTTTGTCATGATATCTCTTGGTCTGATGTTCTTCTTGTAAAGCTCCATTACCTGCATACCTGCGTGTTTTGCAAGCTTGAGTCTTTCAGAATATACAGCAGGGATAGTGCCGTTTCCTCTAAGACCCATGCCAAGAACTTCTGTAAGGCAGTTCATAGAGTTTGCAGTGTACATACCTGAACAGCTTCCGCAAGTCGGACAGGCTTTGTTCTCAAATTCCTCAACGTCATCAAGAGTGAACTTGCCTGCGTTGTAAGTACCAACAGCCTCAAACATACTTGAAAGGGAAGTCTTTTTGCCCTTAACGTGACCAGCCAGCATTGGACCGCCTGATACGAAAATAGTAGGAACATTTACTCTTGCGGCTGCCATGAGCAGACCAGGAACGTTCTTGTCGCAGTTTGGTATCATAACAAGAGCGTCAAAGTGATGAGCCAAAGCCATGCACTCTGTTGAGTCTGCGATAAGGTCACGGGTAACGAGAGAATATTTCATTCCCATGTGACCCATAGCGATACCGTCGCAAACAGCGATAGCAGGGAATACAACAGGTGTTCCACCTGCCATTGCAACGCCCATTTTAACAGCTTCAACTATCTTGTCAATGTTCATGTGACCAGGAACTATCTCATTATATGAAGATACGATACCAACGAGAGGTCTGTCCATTTCTTCCTTTGTCATGCCAAGAGCATTGAAAAGTGATCTCTGTGGAGCTTTGTCTACTCCGTCACAAAAATAATTACACGCCATTTTTTATTACCTCTTTTGAAAAATATATTACTGAGAGCGGTATTATTCTCCGTCCTCATTTTCTTTTGTTTCAGCCTCGTCTGAGCTTTCCTCTGTCTTTGCAGGGTGCAGACGCTTTCTTACACCGTATGCAGAGCAGTATTCGCAAACGATATCCAGCACTGAGAATATGATAAGCATAAAATTCATTGAGAAGATACCTGTCACAAGCACGAATGCCGCAGGGATAATGAAAAGCGGGATCCCAGTGCCGTAAATATCTTCAAAATGATTGCCTTTTTTATATTGCCTTATCCAAAGCACCCAATAAAGTGCGATAACGAGCAGTGCAACAACAGCCCATATTATGAAAAGCAGCTTGCTTGAAAAGCCTACCTTGTAATCTCCGATAGCAAGGCACATATAGCCTATGCAGCCAAATCTGCCCACACACTTTGCGATAAAGACGATAATGTTCTCGTCCTCAAGCTCAGGCTTGTCGGCAGGTGTCTTGAAGCAGGCGAATATCACAGGTATCAGCAAAAGCAAAGTAGGTATAAATCCTATATTGAACTTCATTTTGTTTTGTCCTCCTTAGCGGAATGGTCTGTCCTCTATTTTAACTACTTCTCTGCGGAATGTGCGTGCCGCTTCGTCAACAGCAGCCATAAGCTTTTTCTCAAGTGGAGTACTAACAACATCAGCATTGTAACATACGCCGATGTAGCTTTGGGGGTGGAACTCATCATGAAATTGACAGTTGTAAAAATACTCTATCTTGCCAAACCTGTTTTTCACCTTGGCTTTGAACTGTATCCTAGGTCCCATATCATCAACACGCAGGAACATCATTGCATTGTCAGGCGTGCCGCCATTTTGACATTTATCTATCATATAGTATATCTCGTCATCAGGCGCACTTACCATTTCAAAATAAGGTGTATTGCTGTCAGAGTAATTGTCATCAAAATCATCATCACAGTTTGGCAGATACATTGCGCCATAATCAAACTCACATTCTGTTTCGATGAAATCACCGCTCAGGTCAAATGATACTTTCACCCTTATTTCTGCGTCCTTGCCGTCGAATATCTCATAGGTTATCTCTCTTGACGGCTTTGCAGGAATGCTCGCTGTGTCAAGAACTTCCTGCGGTGTGGTATATGTCGGTCTTGTATAAGCACAATTGCTTCTCTTGCTTGAACTCGTGCTTGAAGTGGCAGTGCTTGGTTTGCTTGAAGCCGTGGAGCTTGAAGTGCCATTTATAGCTTCATTCTTTTTATCCATAGCCTGATTGAACAGGTCTTTAAGTCCTGTCGGACCATTGCCGCTTTTTGCTGCAGCGTTGTCGATAGCGTCTACAGCACCTTTTAATATCTTGTCGAAAAGTCCCATTTTGAATTCCCCTTTACATCTTTATTACTTTTTGTGTGAAAGTCCAAGGAATGCCGCACCTATAATGCCTGCGTCATTTCCGAGCTTTGCAATAACTATCTCAGTGTTCTTTGCTGAGTTCTTTGTGTAAATTTCCTTAGCCACAAGCTCTTTCAGTGGCAGGAGCAGAGGGTCGCCCTCGTTGCATACGCCGCCGCCGATACAGAGAATATCAGGCTGGAAGATGTTTATTGTGTTTGTGATTCCGCAGGCAAGATACTTTATGTATTTGTCAACAACTTCCTTGCCTGCCTTATCGCCGGCTCTCATGGCGTTGAACGCAGTTCTTGCTGAGACCTTGCCGTCCTCTTCGTTCATTTTCCACATGATAGAGTCCTTGTCCTCGAACATAGCCTCTTTTGTCATTCTTACAAGACCTGTTGCAGAAGAGAATACCTCAAAGCAGCCGTGTCTGCCGCAGGTGCACTGCGGACCGTTAGGGTCGATAACAGTGTGACCTATCTCAGCACCTGCAAAGTTGAAGCCTGAATATATCTTTCCGTTAATGATTATTCCTCCGCCAACGCCTGTGCCCAGAGTGATGCAAACAGCGTCGTTCGCACCCTTTGCTGCACCTGCAACATACTCACCGTATGCCGCAGCGTTAGCGTCGTTCTCAACATAGCAAGGCTTGTCGATAAACTTCTTCATAAGGTCAACAACGTGGAAGTTAAGGAAACCAAGGTTGTTTGAATACTCGATAACGCCCGTGTCAGAATTTGCAGTGCCAGGTGTGCCGATACCTACAGACTCTATCTGCTCTATCTCCAGCCCTGCGTTCTTTACAGCTTCCAAAGCGACCTTAGCCATATCCTCGCAGATCTCCTCTGCAGGTCTTGGCAGATTGGTCTTGCAGGTAGCCTTTGCGATTATCTCAAATTCTTCATTTACAACACCTGCTTTGATGTTAGTGCCGCCAAGATCAATACCAATGTAATACTTCATAATAATTTCTCCCTTTTATTTTCTGAGCTTACTGAGCGTTATCGCTCTCAGTGTCATCGTCATATTCGTGAAAGTTTATCTCTTCCTTTTCCTCTTTTGGCTTTTGGGCTTCAGCCTTTTTTGCTATGGCGTCATATACCAGAAGATACACAAGCTCCAGCACTACAAAGCTGATAAGACCTATCCAAAATGAGCTTGCCACAAATCCGATAATAAAAGCGATCACAAGTGCGCCAAGCTCACCTATCTCCTTTTTCAGGTCAAGTTTAAGCATTTATCTCACCTTAGTCTATCTTTGTAAGCACGAATGTGCATTTGCCCTCAACAGTATACTTGCCTGTGCCTGCTGAAATGAATACGCTTTCGCCCTTCTTTGCAGAAACAGTTTCGCTACCGCTGATAACAGGCTCGCCCTCGAGAACGAGAATACTGTTGAAGCTGTTTTCGTCAGCGTCAAGCTCAGCCTTTGTTTCAACGTTCACCCTGTATGTTGTGAAGTATTCGCATTTTGAAAGAAGCTTTATGTCATAGCCGTCTTTCTTCTCAACAGGTGTCTCAGGATACTGCTCAGCAGGAGCAAGCTTTGTTACGTCAAGAGCCTTGTTAACGTGAAGCTCTCTAGGCTTGCCGTCCTTGCCAACTCTGCCGTAGTCATAAATTCTGTATGTAGTGTTTGAGTTCTGCTGTATCTCAGCAATAAGGATACCCTTGCCGATAGCATGGAGCGTGCCTGACTTGATGAAGAAAACGTCGCCCTTCTTAACAGGTACAGCGTTTGTTACTTCAAGAAGCGTGTTGTCAGCGATCCTTCTTGCAAATTCTTCCTTTGTGATCTCGTGCTTGAAACCGTAGAGAAGAGTTGCACCCTCGTCACAGTCAACAACATACCACATTTCTGTCTTGCCGTATTCGCCCTCAACTCTCATTGCATAATCGTTGTCAGGGTGTACCTGTACAGAAAGATTGTCCTTAGCGTCAATGAGCTTAATAAGGATAGGGAAGTTCTCAAATCTTTCGCAGTTCTTGCCAAGAACGCCCTTGCCTGCCTTTTCGATATACTCATTGAGTGTCAGACCCTTGTATTCACCGTCAGCAACAACGCTTGGACCGTCCTTATGACAAGAAAGCTCCCAGCTCTCTGCGACCTTATCATAATCGCACTTTTTGCCGTACTCATCTCTAAGTCTGGTACCGCCCCAGATGTAGTCCTTAAATGCTGGATCAAGTTTAAATATTGACATTTTATATAGCCTCCAATTATTAAATATACCTTTTAATATAATACCATAACTCCGTCTATAAGTCAATATTTCTGGTATAAAAAAAGCAGGAGAACGAACTGCTCGTCCTCCTGCTGATAGCGTTATTTTTTATTTCTTCTCGTCCTCATCGTTCTTAGGCTCGTCAAAAAGATTTTTCTTGTCAACGAACTTGCCGGTGCTTACGTCAAAGGCTTCGCTTGACTTCTTGTTCATAATTATCACAATTACCACAACTGCGATAGCAATTCCTGCGATGACCGCAATAACTATGATAATAGGGTTTGTTCCCTTTGAGTCTTTTTCTTCCTTTTCTGCATAAGTCTTTGTCTTGCAGTTCGTTACCGTTATGCCTGTTACTGTTATCTTCGCTCTGTCAGTCGCACCGATTATGATGTTGTATACCTGACTGAAATCGTCCGTGCCGTATGCAGTTGCAATAGATTCAAAATCATATGTAGCTGATGAATCGTCAAACTTCACAGGTGCTATCTTTGCCCATACCGCACCGTCCTGAGCGGCTGGTGTAGTGGTGTTGTCCCAGCTCTGGAAAATAAGCTCAGCATTGTATTTGTTTCCTGCCTTTTCGTTTATTTCCTCGCTCTTGAATGTGACGATTATCTCTGAATCCTTTGTAAGCCTTGTTGCGTTGAAAGTTGCCTGATCGACAGTGATAGACTGTTTCCAATTGCTACAAGTCTCTGCGGAAGAGCAGTCGATAGTAACGTCTTCTGTTTCTGCGTTTTCGGCAAAAGCTGTCAGTGTGCATGAGAATATTGAAGCGCAGGCGATGATAGCAGACATTGCTACTGATAAAAATTTCTTCATTTTTCTTTTTCCTTTCCAATTCTTATATAATATAATTTTGCACAAAACTTAACCCTGATATTTGTGCATACCCTCTGATAATAAAGCATTATAACATAATTAAATATAAAAATCAATAACCATAATGCACAAATAATCACAGTATTTAAGGAACTATTTTACTTTTTTAAGCAAATGGTATCCAGAGAGCTCTTCTACATTGCGTTTCTTGCAGTTTAATTCCCAAAATCCTGCTTTAGGACTTGTTTTACAGACAGTGTTATGATATAATGATAAGAAAAGTCTTGATATAGAGGTGCGCAAAATGAAAATAATGGCAATAGATTATGGTGACGCAAGAACAGGCTTCGCAATAAGCGACCGCTCTGAGTTTCTTGCTTCTCCTATCGGCACTGTTCCTGAGAGAAACGCCGAAAGACTTGCAGATAAGGCGGCTCAGACAGCGGCTGAATACGGTGCAGGTGAGATAATAGTAGGTCTGCCTATAAACATGAACGGCACAGAAGGACCAAGAGCAGAGAAGTGCAGGGCGTTTGCCGAGCTTTTGAAAGAGCGTACCGACCTGCCGGTGAGAATGTGGGACGAGCGTTCCACTACCGTCACAGCACACAATATCCTCAACGAAACAAACGTCAGGGGAAAGGCAAGAAAGGCTGTTGTAGATACAGTTGCCGCAACGATAATTTTGGAGGGCTATCTTGAATACAGAAGAAAAAAAGCAAAGCAGGCTGACTAAAAAGCAGAAAAGAAATATCATCATAGTGATAATAGTGCTTGCGGTAATGGTATTAGCCGACTTCGTGTGGTCTAATACCTATATCGAGGTCAAAAAGCTGTCAGCGCATTTTGATAACTTACCTGAGGGCTTCGAGGGCTGTAAGATAGTTCAGATATCTGACTTCCACAACGAGTGGGGCAAGGGCTACATAGATAGACTGACTGAAAAGGTCAAAGACTGTGAGCCTGACTATATCTTTGTTACAGGGGACAGCGTAGATCAGATCTTTCCCGATGTTGACCGTTCGCTGGAACTTATGAAAAAGCTCCCTGACATATGTCCTGTCTATCTTGTTATGGGCAACCATGAATACAATCTTTCTCAGGAGGAAAGGGAACAGTTTGTTTCAGGCTGTGAAAGCTATGGTGTAAACGTCCTCTATAACGAGCATACCACACTCACACGAAATGGTGATACTATAAGCCTGTTGGGCTTTGACAATATGGAAAATGACAGCGAGGCTTTTTCTCAGGTCACAGAGGATTTTGTCATACTGCTAAACCACTATCCCGAGGATTGCAACTATTTCAGTAAGATCGCAGTGCAGTATGGAACGCATATAGACATAGACTTCACAGGTCACGCACATGGCGGACTTATAAGGCTACCCCTTGTGAATGGTCTTTATGCACCTGGTCAGGGTCTGTTCCCGAAATACACCGACGGCACTTACGACGTGAACGATACAACCCTTGTGGTGTCAAGGGGAGTAGGCAACAGCGGCTGGACACAGCGTTTCTCAGACCCTTTTGAACTTGTGCTTTTCACTCTTGAAAAATAACTCTTTCAGTCCCATTAGGATAAGGAAAATACCGAAAGCTTTTGAAAGCAGGCTTTGCTCTATCCTGTTTGCAAGCCATGCTGATATAATAACAGCGGCCGTTCCCCACAAAACTGCGGGAACGGCTTTTTTCCATTCCACAAGCTTGTTTTTCGTGTGAAGCACAAGGCTTATTATTGCGATAGGGATAAAAAACACAAGGTTTATCCCCTGCGCCGCTATCTGAGAAAATCCCGCAAAGACCGTCAGATAAACGATAAGCACCATTCCGCCGCCAAGACCCATGGAGGCAAAGATACCGGTGAGAAAAGCCACCGCACATATGGTATACCAAGCCGTAATATCACCCTATTTCATAAATATCCTCACGCCTGCAATTATCATAAGTGCGCCGAAAATGCGTTTTAGCAGGCTGTTTGAAAGCTTTTTCATGAGCATTGCACCCACTGCCGCACCTGCTAGACCAAGGGGTATGAATTTCACTGCCTGAGAAAAATCAAGACTTCCGCCCTTGAAATATACAAGTCCGCTTATAATAGACAATGGAAGCGTTATAGCAATGGACGTGGCGTGAGCTTTTTTCGCCTCACTGCCGCCTTTTTCAAGCATAGGCACTGCTATCATTCCACCGCCCGAGCCGAAAAAACCGTTGCATATCCCCACGGCTATACCTGTGAGCGCATTGAAGCATTTTTTATTTATACGCAAAAAAATCACCCCATACTATTATCTGTACGGGGTGATGATTTATTCACTGAACTATCAGTCTATCTCTACCATTATTTTCTGATCCACACGGGAAGCACCGGCACGCATTACGACTCTTATAGCCTTTGCGATCCTGCCCTGCTTGCCGATAACTCTGCCCATATCGTCCGGAGCAACGTGAAGATGGTAAACCACGATACCCTCTGCGTTAGGCTCGTCAACAACGACTTCAACAGCGTCCTTGTTTTCAACAAGCTCAGAAACTATAGTTTCGAGTAATTCTTTCATAAAAATATCTCCATTCTCCCACGAAAATGCGGCAGGGAAGCGTTTTCCCCGCCGAAAACGGCAAGCGAAGTGGTGGGATAGGTGGCTCACCGTCTGAATTGTCTTGTCAGCTATTAGATAGTGCCGTTCTTCTTGAGAAGAGCCTTAACTGTATCAGTTGGCTGTGCACCGTTAGCGATCCAAGACTTTGCCTTTTCGTCGTCAACCTTGAGTACAGAAGGTTCCTTAGTTGGGTCATAGTAGCCCAGCTCTTCGATGAAACGTCCGTCTCTTGGATATCTTGAATCAGCAACTACGATTCTGTAGAAAGGAGCCTTCTTAGCGCCCATTCTTCTGAGTCTGATCTTTACTGCCATTGTATTTTCACCTCCATAAAAAACTTCATATATCAAATCAATCACTTGATTGCTGATAGCTTATCAACTATTGTGGCATTCCGCCGCCAAGTCCTTTGAGAAGTGCCGCTCTGTTTCTTCTGGATTTCTTTCCGTGAAGATTTCCGCCGATACCGAACTGCTTCATCATTTTTTGCATCTGTTCAAACTGCTTAAGAAGCTGATTTACGTCAGATACCTGCGTGCCGCTTCCGGCAGCGATACGTCTTTTTCTCTTAGGGTCAATGATCGCAGGCTTTTCTCTTTCAGCCCTTGTCATTGAATTTATCATAGCCTCAGTCTTTTTCAGCTGGACCTCGCCCTGCTCCACCTGCTCGTCTGTTACCTTGTTTGCGCCAGGAAGCATTCTGATAATAGACTTCATAGAACCCATTTTCTGTATCTGCTTCATCTGCTCCAGCAAGTCGTTAAGGTCAAAGCCCTTTTCCTGCATTTTTTCTGCAAGCTTTTTGGCGTCCTTTTCGTCAACTGTCTGAGTAGCCTTTTCAATAAGTGTGAGCATATCGCCCATGCCAAGTATTCTTGAAGCCATTCTTTCAGGGTGGAAAGCCTCAAACTCGTCAAGCTTTTCGCCCATACCAACGAACTTGATAGGCTTACCTGTTACAGCAAGCACTGAAAGCGCCGCACCGCCTCTTGTGTCAGAGTCGAGCTTTGTAAGGATAACGCTGTCGATACCAAGAGCCTCGTCAAAGCTTGAAGCTACCTTTACAGCGTCCTGACCGATCATAGCGTCAACAACGAGCATTATCTCGTTCGGCTCAGCGATCTTCTTGATGTCTTTAAGCTCGTTCATAAGCTCCTCATCAATGTGAAGACGTCCTGCCGTATCTATGATAACAAGGTCATTGCCATAATCCTTGGCGTGCTTGATACCCTCTTTTACTATCTTTCGTGGGTCTATCTGACCCATTTCAAATACTGCGACTTCAGCTCTCTCTCCCACAACCTTTAGCTGTTCAATAGCCGCAGGTCTGTAAACGTCGGCTGCTATAAGCAGAGGACGTTTGCCCTCTTTCTTGAACATCTTCGCAAGCTTTGCAGCGTGTGTTGTTTTACCTGAACCCTGAAGACCGCACATCATTATGATGCAAGGCGGCTTGTTAGGGAAGTTTATCTTCGAGTTAGCCTCGCCCATGAGCTTTATAAGCTCGTCATTAACTATCTTTATGACCTGCTGACCAGGAGTAAGGCTCTTCAGCACTTCCTCGCCAACGCTTCTCTCTGTTACCTTGGCAATAAAATCTTTTACTACCTTGTAGCTAACGTCAGCCTCAAGCAGAGCCATTTTAACTTCACGCATTGCCTCTTTTACATCGGCTTCGCTAAGTTTACCTCTTGATTTAAGACGCTTGAACACGCCGTTTAGTTTTTCTGAAAGTCCTTCAAACGCCATAAGCTGTCCTCCGTATAATTTTTTTATCTATATCTATTCTTCTTCGGTATATTCTGCATTGTCAAATTCATCAAGCTTAGAATCGAGATTTTCAAGAAGCACTATCACCTTTTCGGCAATATCTCTCGCATAATTCTTTTTTTTACACTCGTTAAAAACGTCCATAGCCTGAGCCTTGAACTCTTTAAGCTCTGCCAGATAAGCCTCCTGCTGTTTTAGCAGACCTAGCTTTTCTTCATAATCAGCCATTGCAGTTTCACATTTTTTTATAGCGTCATGAACGCCCTGTCTTGAGATATCTAGCTGAGCGGCGATCTCTCCCAACGACAGATCGTCATTGTAATAAAGATCCATGATCTCGTTTTGTTTATCAGTGAGCAGGCAGCCATACAAGTCGAGCAAAACGCTGTTTTGCAAATTTTTACTCATACCGCTTACCTCCTAATGGATTTCTGTAAAGTCATAAACCTTTACAATTATATATCAAGTTTACCGACTTGTCAAGGGGTTTTTATGAAAAAATAAAATTTAACAAAATTCTGTGGAAAAAGTCCTTTTTATATGGTATAATAGTATATTACTAGACATAGTGATTATAAATAGTATAGGAAATTGTATGCCAAGGGGGAAGAGTACATGATAAGCTATGTGTTGAAAAACGACAGATATGAAATGAAAGTCCCTGCCCTGACTTTTGGTGCGGCAGGTTTTGAGAGAAACGATTGTGACGATGTGTATTTTGAGTTTCTCGACAAATATGTAGAGCTTGGCGGCTGGTGTATCGATACCGCAAGAGTTTACTGCGACTGGCTGGAGAATGGTCACGATTCCAGCGAGGGCGTAATAGGCAGATGGCTCAAAGCCAGAAACAATCGTGATAAAATTTGTATTGCCACAAAGGGCGGCCACCCTGAAATGGGTCATATGGACGAAAGCCGTCTTAGCAGGGAAGAGCTTACAAAGGATCTTGAAGCAAGCCTGAGAGTGCTGGGCGTTGACTATGTGGATATTTATTTTCTTCATCGTGACGACCCGAAGATACCTGTGGAAGAGATAATGCCAGTTCTCAATGATTTTTATGAGAGCGGAAAGATACATTTTATAGGCGTTTCAAACTGGACAACTCAGAGGATAGAGGAAGCGAATAAGTTTGCAGAGGAAAACGGTATGGAGCCTATCAGGATCAGTCAGATAAACTACAGCCTTGCACATTCGAGCGTTGAAACTTTCGGTGACAATACCCTTGTTTGTATGGATACAAAGGAGTTCCGCTGGTACAAGAAGCATGATTTTCCTGTTATGGCGTTCTCCCCGCAGGCAAAGGGCTTTTTTGCAAAGCTTGCAAAGGGCGACGCTGCAAACAATCTCCCTGAGGGACAGTATGCAGGTCCTGCTAATCTTGCAAGACTTGCAAAGGTAAAACAGCTCAGCGAGCAGACGGGGGACACTCCGGCAAAGATAACCCTCGGCTATCTGAACAGCCAGCCGTTTTTTGTATCGTCAGTTTTCGCAGTAACAAAGCTGTGGCAGCTTGACGAGGATATGGAAGCACAGGATCTTACATATGATCCAAAGACAGTGGCTTTCCTTGAAAATATGATATAAAATAAAAGCACTCTGCATTGACCGCAGGGTGCTTTATTTATTCTTGATACGTTGTAGGGGACGGCGTTCTCGACGTCCCACCCCTTACACAAAAAAACTTAACTATGTGATATCTGAATACACCACATAGTTAAGTATGTACGTTCATATTGATTATGCCATTGGTATTACGCCCTTCTAAAAATTCTAGTCGTAAACTCATGCTAAATTGTACTTTGGACTCACGCCTTTCAGTAAAATTCTGTCCGCATAATATAAGCTATTCCATTGGATCTATTTCCTTTCGGTAAAAATAATCTCTAAGTGCAAATTACCTTTCCATTGGATTTATTTCCTTTCAAAATATTAAGTTATGCCTCAGTGGATAAAACTTAACGTGCCATCGGACTTAACACCTTTCGTGAAAATTTATTGTCAATGAAACTTATTACATTTCCATTGGAATTATCGCCTTTCGCATAATTTCAAGATCCTACGCTTACCATATCAGATAAGCCTTGCTGAAGTAACTGGCGGATTCACCTCCAAATATCAGATGTTCAAAAGCCTTGAGTGCATTTTCATAACGCACCACTCCTTCAGTATTTTATATGATCTTTAGAAAAATCTTAGTCAGTAAATCAAATCGGTAAGAGCATTAAGCTCGTAAATTTCTTGGCGGACTCACTCCATTCTATTTCATGTTCAAGTTCCTTTTGTGCATTTTCATATGCACCACTCCTCGAAATTTATTTGATTTTTATAGCTCTGTGAGCTTTTTATGTTCAGAAGCTAAATTTTACATTGGAATCACTCTTTCAGTTTATTTCTTTACCTCTGAAAAGCTGAAATTGTGCATTGGAAACACTCCTGTCTAAATTTTATTTGCAAACCTTCTGTAACCGATCATGTCGATCACTCCTTATATAAAAGTTGCAAAATATTCAATTGTAAATTTGAGAGTATCCTTAAATTGCAGTAACTCTGTGCTGTGATTGATCCATGAGGCTCTGCAATTTCTTCCTGTGTAAATCATATATGTCTGGATTCCTGTCAGCTCATTCGTCTGCGTCTTGATCCTTTTTTACTTTAAGAAATTGCCGAGCCTATGGATACTCTCCTGGATCTCTGATGCGTCCATTGGACTCGCTCCTTTCATATCTCATTAGGTATCCGATGAGCCTGCCCGCCTGCTGAACTGTAGTGTACCTAGTGTCGGGTATATGCTGTGTCCACCGATCTGCCTGTGATATATAAGGAAAACCTCTCGCCTCACTTCGCTTTGCCGTGCCCTCTGAAATCGTTACTGTATCGTCAGACCGTTGACCGTTTCAGCGAACCCTGTTGTCTGCTTTTGTTTGGCTCTTTGTTTTCCTTGACTATACTATACCACATCTTTTAGCACTTGTCAATAGTTTTTCTCAACTTTTTTGTATATTTTATATTTAATATTACTTTTACAAAATGCGCTTGACTTTGATTTTGCAGTGTAGTATAATTAAAGTGTTGCGGTGGTCAGAAACAGTCTTTCTGTTCTGATTTTCCGATATATCCCACTCAGGAAGTGCCGATATACCGCACAAGATCATGTTAGGAGGATAATTATGGATAACGAGTTTCTGCCGGACCTCTACGAGCTGGAGGACGAAAATGGTAATAAGCAGACTTTTGAGCTGTTGGACGCAATGGAATATGGTGACGAGAAGTATTATGCTCTCACTCCTTATTATGAGAACGGTGACGAAGCCCTTGAAGATTCAGGCGACGTTGTGATACTCAAGGCTGAGTATGACGAGAACAATGACGAGATACTTGCTTCTATCGAAGATGATGACGAGTATGAGAAAATCGGTCAGATGTTCATGGAGCGTATCGATGAAATGTTCGAGTTTGACGATGAGGACGAAGACGATGATTGCGGCTGTGGCTGCGGTTGTCACGACCACGACCACCTGTCATAAGAAAAATATCTCAGCATATAGGCTTGTCAATATGTAAAATGTACAATTTTATGTACTTTGATTTGCTGAAATTACCTATTGATATTATGGATATGTTGTGATATACTAAATAACAGAAAAAGTTTCCTGCCTTGTGCGAACAAGCACAGTTATTATAAATCCAACACTTCTAAAAAGGGATTCAGACTCTGGAAATGGATTGCAGACCTCCCGAACGAAACCGCATTTGCCGTTTCGGAAACGGACGAAGGGAGCGTGAAGCTTTCAGGCTGTTTTACCCACCCTGCTTTTATAGCGGGTTTATCGGCTGTGCGACGGCAAGGCGGCTTTTACTTAAACACTGAGCGTACCGATTTTTCGGTACGCTTTTTTGTGTCATAAAAACCATGTCGGCATAAAATGAGATAACGGAGCGTCTGCAGTGATCGTATGACAGTGGGTGACGCAGCCGAAGATCTGCGTCCGCAGGGCAGCCCGTTGTCATTTACTGCAGGACGTTTCGTTTATATAGAAAAAGCCGCTGTGCCTGTGGGCATAACGGCTTTCTTCTTGTCAGATAAATAAATTACTTTCGCTAGTATGTTCAGCGGTGGCTGATAATGCCTTTTCCGCTGGATATTTGCTGTTTATGTATTCGGCGGCAACGAAAATAAATTCGCTGTTCGTGGGGTAGTGGTCAGGTCTTATGGCAAAATTACCGAATATCTCGGCTTTGTCTTTGTCATGAGCCTTTTCCCAACCGATCCTTATGGCGGTGCGCATGTTTCTTTCAACGCTTACTGTGGTTACTCCATGTGCCGCCGCTATCTCTGGATAAATGACCTTTGTGACACGTCTGTTGGCTTTGTCTGTCGTAAGAGCCATTTTTATTGCCTCTTTGATGTAGCCATAGCCGTTATAATTCGGAGTTATGCACAACCGCTTCATCACGGTGGATATAGCAGATTGTATGTCGCCATTGGTGTACCCCTCGTCAGAGCTTCGTGTTATTGTGATGTTCAGATCTGCAGAATCGTCAGGACACTGAAGCGCTCTGAGTGCGTTTTTGATATCCGCACAGCTTAGAGGACTTTTTATTATCATGTCTGCGTATTTTGCAAGTCCATTGTTTCCATTGTTGGTTTTTCTGTCTGAAAGCATGATTATTTTCAGCTTAGGACAAGCCCCTTTGAGATTTTTGCACAGCTCGTATGGAAATTCAGTTATTTCTGAAATTATCAGAAAATCAGGTTTGCTTTTAAGCACCTCAAGCTGTATCTCCAGTGGATTGTAGTCTGACTGTGCAACATTGTACCCCTGTTTTTTCAGATAGTCTGCCACCTTCATGCCGGCCTGATTGAGGCTTCCGACAAGGATTTTGATCACGTCTTTTTTACACATTTTAAATCTTCCTCCGGTTTTTTTAATTTTTTAACTTTATACTACACTTGCAGTATAACATTTTTACAATATAATTTCAAGTTTTTTACTTAATTTTCTTGCTTTTTGTACTATGTTTTAAGAAACACGCAACAATCTATACATAGTAAATAAACAAATGTCGGTTATGACCAAATTTTAAATGAGATAATTGTGCAAATATTGTAATTCACACAGAGAAAATATGCTTTTGTGTCGTTTAAATCAATATATTATATGAATAAATTGACGATTTGCTATATTTTACATCGACTTTACATTGTTATGAAAGCTCGTTTTATGTAGAAAAAAGTCGAAAACGCCAGCAAAGATTGCTATATAATTAATAAAATGTTAATATAAATGTGTGATTTTACATTTATTAATATTTGCGAAATGATATAGAAATATATAAATGAGCGATATTTTTACATAGCTTTTACAAAAGATAATTTCTTGACAAAAGCTTTATTGCGTGGTAAAATATACGGGAGGATCATTGCAAAAACATGGTCAGCAGCTTTTTTGTGCCACCGGTTTGCAATGATGTCTATGTAAAAAATTATAGATAATGTTGAGGGAGGCGACGTCGTTTTATGAAAAAAGACGTTATCAATTACATTTGGACAGATAAGAAAAGAACGATTTTTGGTCTGCCTATATCATTTACAAGATATTTTCTCACAGAAGATAAGTTTATAACACGCAAGGGTTTTCTTAGCATAGAGGAAGACGAGCTTGACCTTTATAGGGTCATCGACAAAAAGCTTGTCCTGCCGTTGGGACAAAGAATGTTCGGCTGTGGCACAATAGTAATGAATGTCAAAGACGTTGATACGCCTGTTAAGGAAGTCAAGTCCATAAAAGCACCAAGAGATGTGCTTGCACAGCTTGATAAGTATATCGATATAAATCGTGATAGATACCGTGTAAGGGGCAGAGATATGGTTGGCGGTGACGGCGGTCATTGCCATGATCATGATGATTTTGATATCGATGACGATATCATATAAAGTTCTATAAGAATAAGGGGCTTTCGCAGATCTTTCTGTGAGAGCCTTTTTTGGAAAGGAAAGTGTGAATGTTTTCAAAAGAATATTTTCAGTCCCTTGAAAGCTCGTGGGACAGGCTCAAGACCTGCGAAAAGCCGATATTCATATACGGCATGGGCGATGGAGCGGAAAAGCTTCTTGATGAATTTGATAGACTTGGCATAAAATGCACAGGTGTTTTTGCAAGCGACGATTTTGTCCGTGGACAAAGCTTCAGAGGGTTTAAGGTGAAGACTTTCTCTCAGGTGCAAGCGCAGTTTGGGGATATCACAGTTGTGCTTGGCTTTGGCACGAGCCTGCCTGAGATAATGGAGCGTATCGACAATATTGAAAAAAGCTGCGAGGTCATAGTGCCGGAAATGTGCGTTGCAGGCGATGAAAATTTCAGCAAGGAAAAGCTTCTCTCAATGTATTCTCAGGCTGAAAAAGCTTACCGCCTTTTTGATGACGATATTTCAAAGCTTACCTTTGAAAAGCTGACAGCCTTCAAGATAACAGGTAAGCTTTCTTATCTCCGTGAGATATTTACTGATAAGGACAAGATAACCGAGATACTTCCCCTTGGAGAAAACGAGATATACTGCGACTTGGGAGCATACACAGGCGACACTGCTGCAGAGCTTATCTCACGCACAGGGGGAAAGTATGAGAGAATATATGCCCTCGAACCTGAGAGAAAAAACTTTCAGAAATGCCTGAAAAATCTAAAAGCCAATGACAATATAAGCCTTTACAATGCCGCCGCATGGAGTATTGATACCGAGCTTTATTTCGCAGGTGGCGCAGGCAGACAAGGCAGAGTAGATGCCGCAGGAAAAAAGGTTCGTGCAAGAAGTCTGGACAGCGTTCTTGCAGGCAAAAAATGCACCTATATAAAATATGACGTTGAGGGAGCAGACCTAGAAGCTATCAAAGGCAGTGAATATACCATTTCACGCTATGCTCCCAAAATATGCAGTGCGTTGTATCACAGACCATATGATTACATCACCCTGCCTCTGTATATAAACAGCCTTTGCAAAGGATACAAATTCTATATACGTCAGGAAAGATACTACCCCGCATGGGAAACAAACCTTTTCTGCATTCATGATAAATAAGGAGAAAAATAATGAGTATAACAGTAAGCCTTAACGATAACTGGAAAATGAAAAAAGCAGGCTCGCAGGAGAGTTTTGACTGCAAAGTTCCATGCTCTGTATATAAGACCCTACTTGACTATAAAAAGATACCCGACCCATATTATCGTGAGAACGAGTATATCTCAACACAGATATGTGATGATGATTACGATTTTGAAACTACATTCATCGCAGACAAGTCCGCAGTGGAGTGCAAACATACTGTCCTGCACTTTGACGGCATTGATACCATAGCAAACGTCTATCTCAACGGCATTCACCTCGGCAGAGTGAACAATATGCACAGAGTGTGGGAGTTTCCTGTCCATGGTATTATCAAAGAGGGGGACAACACTCTCACAGTGAAAATAACCTCGCCAAACAGATACATAAAAGAAATGGACGAAAAACGTCACCTTTGGGGCGTTGACTCCACCATGACAGGCTATACACATATAAGAAAAGCCCATTGTATGTTCGGCTGGGATTGGGGTCCAATGCTCCCTGACATGGGAATATGGCGCAGTGTATCCCTTATCGTCCCAGATGCAGGACGTATACTTGACGTCTATTACAGCCAGAAACATACCGATAACAAAGTGACTTTGAAAGCCCTTTTGCATATAGAAAACCACGGCTGTAAAAAAGCTATGGTGGAAATATCCGACCCGCAGGGCAATATCGCCGCAAAAGCCGACATAAGCCTAGAGAAAAGTGCAGAATATTATGAAACAGAGCTTGTGATAAACGACCCTCAGCTTTGGTGGGTGAACGGCTATGGCGAACAGCCACTCTATAGCTGTGCCGTGACTTTGTATGATGAAAACGGCTCGTGTGCTGATAAAAATACACAGCGCATAGGTCTTAGAACTTTAACTGTCAGCCGTGAAAAAGATCAGTGGGGCGAGGAATTTTGTTTCATAAACAATGGCGTGAAGATATTTGCCATGGGTGCAAACTATATCCCTGAAGACCAGATAGTCACACGCTGTAACGAGGAGAAAACAAGAAAGCTCCTTGCAGATTGCAAGGCCGCAAACTATAACTTTATAAGAGTGTGGGGAGGCGGTTATTATCCTGACGAGTATTTCTATGACTACTGCGACGAGAATGGTATCATAGTATGGCAGGACTTTATGTTCGCCTGCTCTGCATATCTGCTCACGGAGGAGTTTGAAGAAACTGTCCGTGGGGAAGTTCGTGACAACGTTATCCGCCTGAGAAACCACCCCTCTCTTGGTCTGTGGTGCGGCAACAACGAGATAGAATCCGCATGGGAATATTGGGGTCTTCCCGAGGACGAGGAAGCAAAGCGTGACTATCTTATCATTTTTGAGGATATTATCCCACAGGTGCTTAAAGCCTATGACCCCTGCGAAAACACCTTCTATTGGCCGTCATCACCTTCATCAGGTGGAGGCTTTAAGGACGCTTCCTCAAACCATGCAGGGGATATGCACTATTGGGACGTTTGGCATAACTTCAAGCCTATCGAAGCGTTCAGAGAATTTTATTACCGCTTCTGTTCGGAATACGGCTTTGAAAGCCTGCCTGATATAAAGACCTGCCGTGCCTTTGCTGATGAAACAAAGGGCGACTTTGACCTTTGCTCACCAGTTATGGCGGCGCATCAGAAGTGCGTTCAGGGCAACGAGAAGATAATGTACTATCTCGCTCAAATGGTAAGATATCCATATGATTTCAAAAAGCTCATCTATTCCTCACAGCTCGTTCAGGCGGATTGCATACGCTCAAATGTTGAGCATATGAGAAGAGCAAGAGGCAGATGTATGGGCTCTGCATATTGGCAGGTGAATGATTCAAACCCTGTTATCTCATGGTCAAGTATCGACTATTTCGGCAGGTGGAAAGGTCTGCATTATTATGCAAAGCGTTTTTACGCTCCATGCCTTATCTCCTGCGACGATACCCATAGAAAAAAGCCTGTGCTCAATATATCCAACGAGCGCATGACAGCCTTTGAGGGCATAGTAAAATGGAAGCTGAGAAACAACAAAGCAGAAATTTTGCAAAGCGGAGAAAAGTCCGTGAACGTTCCGGCTCTTACCGCACAAAACGTCCTTACTATCGACCTTTCAGACGAGCTTAAAAACCGCACCGACCCTCGTGAAAAATATCTTGAATATTCCATTATGGAAAACGGCAAGGTGTTGAGCTTTGGCACAACCCTCTTTGTGCGCCCGAAAGAATTTACATTCTTAGAGCCTGCCATAACCTACGGCATATCAGAAAGCGAGGATAAATTCGCCCTGACATTCTGTGCCGAGAATTACGCCAAAAGCGTTTGCCTCAGCCTAAAGACCGCAGATTGCGTTTTCTCTGACAACTGGTTCGATATCCACGGAAAAGAGCCTGTTACCATAATGATAGACAAAGCCTCCCTCAGCAGAAAAATGACAGCGCAGGAGCTGTCCGGGGAGCTTGAGATAATGCACAATTAGGGCTGTGATTTCAAAGGCTCTGCCTTGTCACCAGCAGTGAAAAGTCGATGCGATCATTAGCAAAACAAAAGCAATGCGGGCGAACGCTGTTCGCCACTACATAAAAAAGTTATATCACACATTTTGTATGGGCTGGCGTCCTTGACAGCCCACGGCTCTGCATTTGCTATCTTCCGTCAATGTTCCCCTGCGTATAAGTAGCCTGAAATAAAATTTTAGGAGGAACTGCTTTGAAAGTAAAACTAAGCAAATACTTGAAGCCCTATGCACTGTTTGCGGTGCTGACACCTCTATCCATGGTGGGAGAAGTGCTGGGCGACCTGCTTCAGCCAAAGCTTATGTCAAAAATAGTTGACGATGGCGTGCTGGGTCAGGATATGGATCTTATCATAAGAACGGGACTTCTCATGCTCCTTGTTCTTATAGGCGGCGGAGCTTGCGGAATTGCGGCTTCTGCATTCGGTGGGATAGCTTCCCAAAGCTTTTCAAGAGATCTGCGTGTGGACGTTTTTAAGCGTGTCATGGGTCTTTCTTTTGAACAGACCGACAAGTTCACCACAGGCTCATTGGTAACACGTCTTACAGCGGATATAACCGCTATTCAGCAAATGGTAGACTTCATGCTGAGAATGTTGGTGCGTGACAGCCTGCTGTTCTTTGGCGGAATAATCATGATGCTCACCCTGAACGTTCGCTTTGGAATAATAATCCTATGTGCCTTGCCTGTCGAGATAATCATGATGATAGTAATTCTTAAAAAGGCAAACCCATACTATTCTATCGTTGCAAAACGTCTTGACAGCGTAAACTCTGTGGTTCAGGAGAACGTCACAGGCGCAAGAGTAGTAAAAGCCTATGTGAGAGAGGATACAGAAGAAAAGCGTTTTGACGATGCAAATATAAGCCTTATGGAATCAAACCTCCGTGTTCAGACCCTTATGGCTATCCTTCAGCCGCTTCTTATGATAATACTCAATCTGTCTGTTATTGCCGTTATAGTTATAGGCGGCTGGCAGGTGCAGGCACAGGCTATGAAGGTCGGCGAGGTCATGGCGGCTATCACATATCTTACTCAGGTCTTGCATGGCGTAATGATGATGTCTATGATGTTCCAGACCCTTGCAAAGGCTTCCGCATCTGCAAATAGATTGAGAGAAGTCCTTGAAACTGACCCTGTTATAAAAAGCGGCAGCGTTTCCCTTTCAGATAAAACAGGCGGCACAGTGAGCTTTAAAAACGTTTCATTTTCCTATCCTGAAACCAAGGGCAGACCTGTTATCTCAGACCTTACCCTTGATATAAAGTCAGGCGAGAGTGTCGCCATACTAGGTGCAACTGGTTCGGGAAAATCCTCCCTTGTGAACCTTATCCCAAGATTTTACGATTGCACAGCAGGGGAAGTCCTTGTTGACGGCGTAAACGTCAAGGACTGCAAGCTTGACGAGCTTAGAAAGAAAGTTGGAATAGTCCTGCAAAAGAGCGAGCTTTTCTCAGGCACAGTTGAGGACAACATAAAGTGGGGCGACAAAAACGCTACCCATGAGGAGGTCATCTCCGCCGCACAGGCAGCTCAGGCTGACGAGTTCATTCAGAAGATACCTGCAGGCTATGAGGGTATTATAGCCGAAAAGGGTGCTTCACTGTCAGGCGGTCAGAAGCAAAGACTTTCTATCTCAAGAGCGGTACTTAAAAAACCTGAGATCCTCATTCTTGATGATTCCACCTCCGCCCTCGACCTTGGCACAGAAGCGAAGCTCCGTGCGGAGATAGACCGCAAAATGAACGGCACTACCCTTATCATAATCGCACAGCGTATCCAGAGCGTAAAATCATGCGACAGGATAGCCGTCCTTGACCACGGCAAGCTTTGTGCCTGCGATACTCATGAAAATCTGCTAAAGACCTGCGAAGTATATCAGGATATCTACGCCTCACAGGTAAAAACGTCAGGAGGTGAAGTGTAATGCCTCCAATGCCTCCAATGGGACCCGGCGGAAGAAAACCGGGCGGACCTCACGGTGCAAGGCTCACAATGGAAAAGCCTAAGGACGCAAAGAACACCCTTAAAAAGCTTATCGGCTATATAGGCAGAAACAGATATCTGTTTTTCGCTCTTATCGGAGTAATGCTCATCATAACTCTGCTCAACCTTGCCGCACCGTCAATACAGCAGATAGCCATAGACTGCATTACTCTCACCAAAAAGAAAACAAGCGTTGACTTTAGCGCATTGGGCAAAACGCTCATAGGTCTTGGGGCAGTTTATCTCCTGTCCTCTGTTTTCACCTATATGCAGGGCATCTTCTCTGCAAAGCTTTCACAGTACACAGTAAAGACCATGCGTAAAGACTTGTTCTCAAGCCTTGTAAGACTTCCTATAAAATATCTCGATACCCATAGTCATGGTGATATAATGAGCCGTATGACAAACGACGTCGAGAATATCTCCACAACTATCTCTCAGTCTATAGGCTCGCTCATCTCAGGCGTGCTGACCATAGTGGGAACAGTTGTCATAATGCTTCTGTATTCACCGCTTCTTACCCTTATCTCACTGTCTACGGTGTTCCTTACCATATTCGTTTCAGGCGTACTCACAAAGTATATGAAGAAATACTTCATCAAACAGCAGGTGCTTCTTGGCGAGATAAACGGCGAAGTGGAAGAAATGGTCGTTGGCTATAGAACGGTCGTTTCCTATGGCAAAGAGCAGGACGCTGTTGACAAGTTCGAGAAAATGAGCAACAATCTGAAAAAATGTGGCATAAAAGCTCAGATATTCGGTGGTGTAATGGGTCCTTGCATGAACTTAATATCCAATTTCGGCTTTATCCTTATCGCTGCCTTCGGCGGCTGGTTCGCAATAAAAGGCGTTATAACAGTGGGAATTATTCAGGCTTTTATACTCTATTCAAAACAGTTCTCACGTCCTATCAATGAGATTGCAAACCAGTTTGCAAATATCCAGACCGCAATAGCAGGCGCAGAGCGTATCTTTGAGGTCATGGACGCTGATAAGGAAACTGACGAGGGCAAGGCTGACTTTGAGGTGGAAAACGTCAAAGGCGATATCGACTTCAAGCATATCAACTTCTCGTATGTTCCTGAAAAGCAGGTGCTGAAAGACCTTGATCTTGAAGTAAAAGCAGGTCAGAAAATAGCCATAGTCGGTGCAACAGGCTCTGGTAAGACCACCATAGTAAATCTTCTCACAAGATTTTATCCCGTTGACAGCGGTGAGATAACCATAGACGGTCAGAGCATTTACGATATCCCGAAAGACAAGCTCAGACGTTCCATAGCCATAGTTTTGCAGGATACAGTGCTTTTTAAGGACACCATAGAGGAGAATATCCGCTACGGCAGAGAAAATGCCACCCTTGATGAAATAAAGGCGGCGGCAAAGTTTGCGAACGCTGACGAGTTCATCGAAAGACTTCCCGAGGGTTACGACACAGTGCTTGCCGAGGGCGGCTCAAACCTTTCACAAGGTCAGCGTCAGCTTCTCTCCATAGCCAGAGCAGTGCTTGCCGACCCGAAGATACTTATTCTTGACGAAGCCACTTCCTCAGTTGATACCAGAACTGAGATGCACATTCAGTCCGCAATGGTGGCTCTTATGAAAAACAGAACGTCCCTTATCATCGCTCACCGACTTTCCACTATCCGTGACGCCGATAAGATAGTCGTTATCGACGGTGGACGTGTTGCAGAGCAGGGTAGCCATGAGGAGCTTATCGCCGCCAAGGGCTGTTACTACAGACTTTATCAGACGCAGTTCTCAGGCGTTAAGACCTGATACAATGTGTTTGGAAAACGTATATAGCCGATATCGTACATTCAAACAAATCAAGGCACAGGAAGACCTCTCCTGTGCCTTTTTTATGTGCAAAAAAAGACGGCTCTCATAAGAAAGCCGTCCTTAATGTTATCTGAAATATTACTTTGTAACAAGTGCCAGAGTATCTCTTGCAATGAGAAGCTCCTCATTTGTAGGGATAACGTAAACCTTTGTCTTAGAATCGTCTGTGGAGATCTCCTTGAGTATTCCACGGCAGAGATTTTTCTCAGCGTCAATGTGGATACCGAGGATATCGAGATTTGAGCAAGCAGCCGCTCTTACCTCAGGTGCGTTCTCACCGATACCGCCTGTGAAGATAACAGCGTCAAGGCCGTTCATTGCAGCAGCGTATGAACCGATGAACTTCTTGATCTGATAAGCAAATATCTCGCTTACGATAAGCGCTCTCTCATTGCCCTCACTTGCAGCAGCCTGAATATCTCTGTTGTCAGAGCCGATACCAGAAAGACCAAGGAAGCCTGACTTCTTGTTCATGTATTCTGTCATCTGGTCAGGTGTAAAGCCCATTTTCTTTTCAACATAGTCAACAGCAGAAGGGTCAACAGAGCCGCAGCGTGTGCCCATTACAAGACCGTCAAGAGGAGTGAAGCCCATTGATGTGTCAACAGACTTGCCGCCGTTGATAGCTGTGATAGAAGAACCGTTTCCAAGGTGGCATGAAACTATCTTAAGCTCCTCGATAGGCTTGCCCATTACTCTTGCAAGCTCGCCTGAAACAAATCTGTGTGATGTTCCGTGGAAGCCGTATTTTCTTACATGAAGATCAGTGTAGCACTCGTATGGCAGACCGTAGAGATAAGCCTTTCTTGGCATTGTTGAGTGGAAAGCAGTGTCGAATACGACTACCTGTGGTGTGCCTGCTGGGATAACTGCCTTGCAGGCTCTCAGTGCAAGAGCGTGTGGGTGGTTATGTACAGGTGCAAGCTCAGCCAGTGCGTCGATCTGGTCGATAACTTCGTCTGTTACAAGGCAGGTCTCCTTGAATACCTCAGCACCCTGAACTATTCTGTGACCAACGGCTGATATCTCAGACATAGAGTCGATGACCTTTGTTTCGCCTGATGTGAGTACCTCAACGAGCTTTTCAAAAGCCTCAGTGTGAGTAGGGAAATTGCAATCCTCCTCAATGTGTCTGCCGTCGCCTGTCTTTGCGCTCACATGGCCGTCGATACCGATACGGTCGCAGTTGCCCTTTGCGATAACAGACTCGTCCTTCATATCCAGAAGCTGATATTTAAGTGATGATGAACCTGCGTTTACAACTAAGATTTTCATTGGAAAAAATCTCCTCCCGATTATAATATGTCAGATAACGGGCTTGACTTTAAGCCCATAATATCATATACTTATAGTATATCAATATTAATGATAAATTTCAAGAGCTTTTTTCATAAATATACATATTGCACAATTTTTTTACTAGGGCTTAACATATTAGTATCATAATTCGCAGTAAGCTTTTGAAAGACGGAATAAAATATGCATAGGGTAGAAAGAGGAGTAAAAAATGAAAATTGCGGGAATAGTTGCGGAATATAATCCGTTCCATAACGGACACAAATATCAGATACAAGCCACAAGACAGGCTGGCGCAGAGGGTATCGTCGCAGTAATGAGCGGCGATTGCGTGCAGCGTGGCTCAGCGGCTGTTTTCTCAAAATATGACAGAGCGCAGGCTGCTATAAGAAACGGTGCAGACCTTGTTATAGAACTGCCATGCCCGTTCTCATGTTCAAACAGTGAGGTCTTTGCAAGAAGTGCAGTAAGACTTCTTGCAGGTCTTGGGGAGGACGTGGTAACGACCTTGTCTTTCGGCTGTGAAAGCGGTGACAGGAACGCCCTTGAACAGGCAGCTGAAATATCCGCAATGCTTGAAAATTCACAGCAGGTAAGAGAACTTTTATCTCAGGGAAAGTCCTACCCGCAGGCTATGTATGAAGCCTCCATAGGTCTTTATGGCAGAACCGCCGAAGAGATATTCTCCACACCAAATAACGTTCTTGCAGTGGAGTATATAAAGGCGGCAAAGCGTATAGCCCCATGGCTAGTGCCTTATGCCGTAAAGCGTGAAGCTGTTGCACATGATTCTCAGGCAGAGTCTGGTGATTTTGCTTCGGCTTCTCATATAAGAGAGCTTATAAAAGAGGGCGGTGAGTGGCAGAAATTTGTTCCATATGATTTTGAGGGCTGTAAGCCGTCCTTTACCCGGCAGGCAGGCAGAGAAATGCTTTTCAAGCTCTGCACAGCTTCAAGAGAAGATTTTCTAGCCCTACCTGACTGCGACGAACACCTTGCCAACAGATTTATGTCTGTCGTAAGCTCCTGCCCTGAAACTATGGATATCTTTGAACAGCGTATAAAGTCAAAGAATATCACCATGGCAAGAGTAAGAAGAATGGTCCTGCACCTTGTTCTCGGCATCAGAAAGGACGATATCAGACAAGTGCCATACGGCAGGATCCTTGCCTTTAACCGCACAGGCACACGCATACTTGCGCAGGCTGAGAACAGAACTCTGGAGTATGATACCTCGCTGAAAAAGCTTGAGGATATCTCCGACTATGCAAAGCGTGTTGCTTTCCTTGAAAAGAACGCAGTAAGACTTAGAGAAACAGCGGCATACGGCAGATGTATTTCAAACGAGTATACAAGAAAGATAACCATAACCTGAGATAAACAGGAGGGCGGAAAATGAGAAGAATGAAAGGTGCGGCAGGGCTTTTGACAGCTTTGCTCTTGGCTTTTCAGCTTTCGGCGCAGACTTTTGCACTTGCCAACGAGGATAACGGCATAAAAGTCGTTCCCGTAAACTTTACCCATAACGGCTATAGCTATGAGATAGAGGGCGTGGCCAAAAGCACAGACGGTGACTATCAGATAAAGTCCCCCGCAAGACTAGCCGCTCGAAAGCTCCCATCCACCTATGACCCAAGAAGCTCAGGAGAGATCACAACAGTAAAAGATCAGGCTTCAACAGGTGCTTGCTGGGCATTTTCAGCCCTTGCCTGCGCAGAACAGGATCTTATAAAAAAGGGGCTTGAAAACCCCTCCGCAGAATTTTCCGTGCCTGCCTTGGTGCTGTCCTCAAATTCAGGCACAGCCACAGGTAAAGACGATTTTTCATCAGGGGGAAACTGGCTCTTTGCGGCCTCCGCCCTTGCAAATGGTCAGGGACTATGCTATGAGGATTACGAGCCGTTTTTAGAATCAGGCACAGAGAATATAATAGTTTCCGAAAATAAGAAAAGCGTCAGCGAATACAGGCTGAATTATGTCATGGAGCTTTCAAGCACCACGCAGGTGAAGCGTAAAATAATGGAGCTTGGAGCAGTTTCCGCAAGCTATTTTGCAGGAAATGGCTATATGAATCATAACAATACTGCCTACTATGATCCCGACGCCTCAAAAAACACTATCATAAATCATTCCGTCACAGTGGTGGGCTGGGACGATAACTACAGTAAGGATAATTTCAGATATAAGCCTGCCAATAACGGTGCATGGCTTGTGAAAGGCTCGTGGGGCGCAGATCAGGACAATGACGGCTTCTATTGGGTGTCCTATGACGAAGCAGAGTTCGGACAGTTTTGCTGCTATGACTTTGAAGAAAGCTGTGATAATACATATCACTATAGCAAAATGACAGGTTATGTTGTGAACGCCAGTAATGACGGCTCTGTTTACGGTGCAAATGTTTTCACCGCTAAAGCCGATGAAAAGCTTGATAAAGCAGGCTTTATGTATGTGGGCAAAACGGGCAGTGCGGATTACACCCTAAGCGTCTATACCGACGTTTCCGACAGCGACCCTATAGGCGTCCTTGAAACGCAGATAAGCGGCTCAGTGTCCGCAAACGGCTTTTATACAGTTGACTTTCCCGAGGATATCCTCCTTGAAGAGGGCGAGAAATATTCCATTTCAGTAAAATTCAGCGGCGACAGCGGCAGGGGATATCTCCTTGCAGAAAGCGACCGAACATCAAATGCACAGTCAGGGCAAAGCTATGTTTCCCTTAACGGCAAATATTGGTCTGACGTTGGAGCAGATAAGACCGACTCCATAGGAAGTCTTTTTATCTATGCTTATACTGACGATACTGCAAAGCCCGATAAAAGTTCACTTGAAAGCGCCCTTGCGAAGTACGGCACATTTGCAGGCTGTGAAAGGGAAGCAAACAATGCCCGAATGGTGCTTGCAGACGAGAACGCTTCTAAAAACGATATCTCAAACGCACAAAAGCTCCTTATCTCCGCCGCAGAAGAACAGGACGAAACCCTTGTTATAACCACCGAAGACCAGTGGGAAAGCTTTGCAAAGCGTGTCAGCAGTGGCGAAAGCTTCGAGGGCAGGCTAGTCACCCTTGAAGCTGACCTTGACTTTGACGGAAAAACTATCTCACCCGTAGGCGATTCTGAAAACCCATTCATGGGCTATTTTGACGGCAACGGACATCTTATAAAAAACGCAGTTATCTCCTCAGGGGAGTATTCAGGGCTTTTTGCATACATAAAAAATGGTGCAGAGATAAATAACATTTCCCTGAAAAACTGTATAGTGAAAGGCGATTATGCAGGTGGAATAGTGGGCTTTTATCAAGGAACAGCCATAAAAGCCTGCACCTTTGACGGCACAGTGTCGGGAGAAGTCTATTCAGGTGGCGTCATAGGAAGACAATCCTGCGGTATCATAACAGAGTGTTCTTCAAACCTAAGGGAAAACAGCTCCGCCATTACAAATGCCTTTATAGGAGGCAGGGATATTGCCGTTTCCGTTGTGAACGCATACGGCTGTTACAGCAATGACAGCGACAGCCTGGTTTCAAGCCTTTCTGCAAAAAATGCACTTTCTCAAGGGGCATATGCAATGAACACCTACGGTGAAAAGTTCAAAGACAGCGCAAAGTGGACAATGGACGGCACTCTTGTGCGCCAGACCTCATATAGCGAGCAGGCTTCCCATAAGATAACATTCTCCGCTGTGGCACAGACCATAGAAGTCTGCACCGACTATGCAGGCAAAGCCGTGTTCCCGAATGTGAACGTTCAGCAGGGCTTCACCCTCGGCTGGTATCGTAAAGGTGAACCTGTGAACAGCAACACAGTTTTCACAGAAAACACGACAGTTTCCGCAAAAATCACTCCAAGTGACAAAGCAAAGATAGATTATATCCTGAACGGTGGCGAAAACAGCTCCCTCAACCCTGATGAGCTTGGCGAGGGCGAAACTGCACAGCTTTCCGCCCCCACAAAAGAGGGCGCACAGTTCACAGGCTGGTATGCCGACTCACAGCTTAAGAGCGAGCCTATAACGTCCGTGAGCTTTTCAGACGGCTCAAAGACGCTTTATGCTGGCTGGAAAGCCAATACCTGTAAGGTCGATTTCACCGATATAAACGGCATAGTTTTGTCATCTCAGACCGTAGAATACGGCAAAAGTGCCGATCCGGCCAAAGCACCGACCATAAAAGGCAAACGCTTTACAGGCTGGGATAAAGACTTTTCAAAAGTCACAGCCCATATGACAGTGCAGGCGGTCTATACCGACAGAAAGCTTATAAAAGACTGCGAGATATCAGGCTTTAAAACACATATGACATTCACAGGCTATGAGCTTGCTCAAAGCAGTATAACGCTTTCCTATGGCGATACCACTTTGACAAATAATAAAGACTATACCATTGACTATGCCGATAATATAGCCGCAGGCAAGGGCAAAATGATAATAACAGGCATTGGCGGATACAGCGGCGCTATAGCCAAAGCATTCGACATTCTTCCAAAGTCCGCCCAATTGACAAGCGTCTATTATGTTGATACGCTCTCCTACACAGGCAAGCCTATAAGACCTGACGTTATGGTAACAGACGGAGGAAAATTTCTTCTTCCTGAACATGATTATACTGTTTCCTATAGCTCAAATACAAAAATAGGCGTTGGAAAAATGATCATAAGCTTCATGGGCAACTATCAGGGTACGATAGCAAAAACTTTTACCATTTATCCTGCAAAACAGGAGATACAATCTCTGCAAACAAGATATAAAGGCTTTTTTATCGACTTTGCTCAGAAAGGTTCAGCCACGGGATATGAATTGCAGTACAGTATACGCTCTGACTTCGCAGGTGCAAAAACCTTGATCATATCCTCAAACAAAACGGATAAAAAGACCGTTTCAAACCTGACGTCAGGGAAGAAATATTATGTAAGAGTGCGTTCGTATACAATAGCCAGCGGCAAGCGTTATAACGGCGCATGGTCTGATACAAAGAGCGTGACCACCGCAAAATATGATATTTCCAAAGCTAAGGTCGCAGGCATAAAAAACAAGTCTTTCACAGGCAAGAACATCACCCAAAGCATAACAGTCACATATTCAGGCAAGACCCTTAAAAACGGCTCAGACTATATAGTGAAATATTCCGCCAATAAGAATATAGGCACAGCTAAGGTAACAGTAACAGGGAAAGGTTCGTATGGCGGAGTGATAACGAAGTCTTTTGTCATCACCCCCGCCAGGCAGACCATACAAAAGCTCATTCCGGTGAAAAAAGGCTTTTATATAGACTATGCACAGAAAGGCTCTGCTACAGGCTATGTGATATCCTACGCTGAAAATATATCTTTCAGCGATGCAAAGACAGTTAAGGTGACCTCAAATAAGACCGACAAAAAGACCGTAACAAATCTTAAAAGCCAAAAGACATATTTCGTCCGTGTGAGAAGCTATACAGCCACAGGGAACAAGACCTATTTCGGACAGTGGTCTGATATAGCCAAAGTTTATACCAAATAATTATCCGTGTTATCGGGAGGGATAGCAATGATCACAAAAACAAAGCTTGTAAAAAGAATATTCTCATCGCTCTTGACAGCCGCACTTGCAGTTCCAATGACGGCTCTCACTGCCCATGCAACAGGGGAGGCTTTCTTCTATCCGCCTAAAAACCCCGTCATGACCGATCAGCAGTTTGAAGTGTCCGTGACATTTTCCGCAGATTCAGAGATAGGAAGCGTTCAGGCAAATATCGCCTATGACGATTCCGTTATAGAATTTGTGTCAAGCGACAACGCCTCAGGCGGTGGAGGAGTTCTTACAGTAAACGGATTTCCTGATACCCCCTCTTCAGAAGTGGATTTCAGCTTTACGTTCAAAGGTCTGTCGGCAGGAAATGCAAATATAAGCCTGCAAAGCTGTCAGATATATTCCCCTGATTCAGAGCTTATCGGCTCGCCTACCGCCTATTGTGTCATAACAGTTGGAAGCGATAAGGTGGAAACCAAGACCGAAACAGAAACCACGACCACCACCGAAAAGACCACCACTACCACCACTGCCACTAAGACCGCACCTTCAAACGGCATACCCGATAAAGGCGTTCTTACAGCCCTGACAGTGGATAACGGCGAGCTTTCTCCTGCCTTTGCCTATAATGTCTATAACTATACAGTGAACGTTGACAATTCCGTTACCAATGTTGAGATAGAGGGAACAACAGCAAGCCCCTCTGATTATATATGGTATACAGGCACAAGCGAGTGTCAGGTGGGCGAAAATGTACGAACCATAACCGTCACAGACGTTGACGGCAATGCCGCCACCTATACTGTCACCATAATAAGAGCCGCAGGCGGAGATGAACAGCAGACCCAGACCGCCCAAAAGAAAGACAGCTCCGATACTTCATCTGCCGTGTCCAAAAACGCAAATGTTATGGACCAGTATAAAAAGATGCTCAATACCGCCCTTGCTATCGTCCTTATTGTCCTTGTTATTGCACTTGTCGTAATAATTATCTGGATAAGAGGAAAGATCAAAGGCGGCAAAAAGGATAAATAGGTTCTGTGTAAAGAGATGATAAACAGCCAAAAGTGGCGTATCAACGTGCTTTTGGCTGTTTGTGACAGCATTTGTCACTCTGTTTACACGAATACACATTTTTTTTACAAAAATCACACAAAAACAAGTATAATTTCGACACCTGCCAGAGTATAATGTGAATATGCTGATGGTGATTCAGTTTAGAGAGTGGCTCCAATAGGGGCTGCTTTTTTTATGCTCCAAAAACTTTTTTCATGAATTCTTCTGTGGAGATGATCCCGCTGCGATTGTATCTGTAAAGACCAAAAAGGCAGCGCTCATCTTCTTTTTTTATTATATTGATTTTTTCCTCTACTCCAAGACTAGCCTCAAACCCCATGTTCTTTACGAGCCGACTTGCACTTTCGCAGGTTATGCCGAAAGGATAGGTGTAAACGTTTGGCTGAAAACCACAGTGTTCATCGCAAAGCGTTTGAAGCTTCGTGGTGTCGTTAAGAAATATCTTTCGGTAATCCTCGTAGCTTTCCCCCTCTAGCTGACCAACTCCACGCCTGCCATCAAGATTGTGCATATCGTAAGAGTGATTGCATATCTCCACATGACCGCTGTCACGAAGCACTGAAACGTCTTGCCAGTCAAGATAAGAGTAAGCAGGATCAGGCTCAGCCTCCTCGCAGGCAGCGTCAGTGTAAGCTCCCACAATAGATACAGTGGCTTTCATATCGTATTTTTCAAGAAGCGGCAGAAGATATTCTCTGTAGTTGTAAGTGCCGTCATCAAAGGACAGTATGATAGGCTTCTCAGGCAGCTCGCCCCCACGCTTCACATATCTTATAACGTCATTTACAAAAACAGTAGTGTAGCCGTTCTGCTTCAGATAAAGCAGATCCTTTTCAAGCTCGATAGGCGTTATGACATACTCACCGCTGCGATCTTCGTTTTTTACAATGCTGTGATACATTATGATCGGAAGCTTTATCCCATCTGTTTTTTCTTCTTTTGCAAAGGTTGGCATAACAGCCACCGCCGCCAGCATAGAAAGCACAGCTATAACACAAAGCATCACCCTTTTTCTTATCCTTAGACTTATGTACATATTTTATTTACCCCCTTTTTACCTATTTTTATTCACCTCTATATCATTAATTGCATCATAAGTTCACAAAAAATATGCTTGTGGTACTTGAAATAATTGTGCAATTATGATATAATAAACACGTAATATCGCAGTGTTGTGTGCTGCGTTAAAAACAAGTTCATAAGGGGGAACTGTATATGAAAACGTTGCGTTCAAAGCTGCTTTTGGCAATGCTTTCAATCGCACTTATCATCACGGTGCTGCTCAGCTTGGTTTCCGTGTATTTTATAAACGTTTCTGCAAAGGATACGCTCAAAAGCACCGCTGAACCACTGGCTGTTCAGGCGGCTAAGAATTTTGACTCGACGATCAGCTCTTATACGAATAATATAGTTTCGACCGTAAAGTCTGATTCTTTTTTAGAGGCAAAAACTGACGCTGACAGACTGAAGGCGGTAAAAAGTGGCTTTGCAGACAACACAGGCTTCTATCTGAATTTTACGGTTTTTGACAGCAATGGCATTGTGCTTGCAACAGATAATGAAATGGTATCGTCATCAGTTGAAAAGGAACACATCGTAAGCGCTTGCGAAAGAAGCTCGGCCTATATAACCGATATATATACCTTTGGCGGTAAGAATTATTTTTCTATACTTGCTTCAACAAAGTCTGGCAACACAGAACAAAAAGTCGCTTGTATTACCATTCAGAGCGATATGCTTATCAATGCTCTTAATGAATATACCTTCGGAAAATCCGGCTATGTTTATCTTGTTGGTAAAGACGGAGAGATCCTTCTTCATAAAGATACCGATCAGATAGGTAAAAATGCCCTTGAGATCGGTAAGACAGATGAAGAATATACGGAAGTGACAAATGCCGTTGAGAAAATACTTGCAAATAATAGCGGTACAACAGAGTATAAATTTAAGGATAACAATTATATCGTGGGCTATTATGGTTCGTCGTATTTTGATGGTACTGTCGTCATGGTCACAAATGTTGCCGACTTCACCACTGCAAGCTCCAGCGCACTTACTAATATCATTGTAATGGGCGTTGTGCTTATGTGCCTGACGGTGCTGTTCTCTCTGCTTTTTGCAAAGAGGATAACAAAGCCTATCATTTCTACCACAAACAGACTTCGTTCTCTCGCACAGGGCAACCTTACCGACCCTGTTGATGTGTGGTATTCCAAGGACGAGCTTGGCGTCCTTTCAAACTCTCTGGAAGAAACTATCGTCTGCCTCAGACAGTATATCAACCTTATCACAGTGGCTCTTACCCAGATATCTGAGGGTAACCTTTGCCACAGAATGGAAGGTACTTTCAAGGGCGACTTCTATAAGATAAAGAGTACGTTTAACGAGATACTCGACTCACTGTCTGATACCTTTGCTTCTATCAATATGTCAGCCGAGCAGGTGAACTCAGGAGCGGTTCAGGTGTCAAATATCGCACAGTCTGTATCACAGGGTTCTACACAGCAGGCTTCTGCGATCGAGGAGCTTTCCGCTACCCTCAGTGATGTTTCAAAGCAGATAACTCAGAACTCTGAGGACTCTAAGAACGCTTATAATATCGTACTTAAGAATACCGAAGCCGTTGACAACTGCAACAGCGATATGGGCAACATGGTAAATGCCATGAATGCTATCCATACTGCTTCTGATGAGATCTCAAAGATAATCAAGGTCATTGACGAGATCGCATTCCAAACAAATATCCTTGCCCTTAACGCCGCCGTAGAGGCCGCAAGAGAGGGTTCAAAGGGCTTTGGCGTGGTAGCAGACGAGGTAAGACGTCTGGCGTCAAGATCAGCCGAAGCCGCAAAGCAGACCGCTTCACTTATCGAAAACCAGTCTGCCGCTGTTTCAAAGGGCTCTAAGATAGCCGAAGAAACTGCTGATTCACTGAACAATATCGTAAGCAATTCAAATACTATAAAGGATCTCGTAAAGAATATCTCAGACGCTTCTGAGGCACAGGCAGAAGCTATCGTTCAGGTAAATACGGGAGTAGACCAGATATCAGCCGTTGTATCAGCCAATACCTCGACTGCAGTCGGTTCAGCTTCCGCAAGTGAAGAGCTTTCAAGCCAGTCGCTTATACTAAAGAATATGATAGCACGTTTCAAACTTAGCGAGAACAGTGAAAAGGATAAGAAAGAGCATCAGACTTCAAGGTTCACATATATTGACGATGAGCCGGAAAGCGAGGCCACCCCTGAGGAAACTCAGCAGGATATCACTCCTTCCGACGAAGCCGATATAGAAGATTTCAGCACAAGCGATAAGTATTGATATCGTTGATAATGATAGAATTTCATTGAAAGGACTTGGTAAAATGAAGAAAAGAATAGGCATACTCACAAGCGGAGGAGATTGTCCGGGACTTAACGCAACTATCAGAGGCGTTGCAAAGGCTTGCTATGAAAAGTTTGGCGAGGACGTTCAGATAGTAGGTATCGAGGACGGCTATTACGGACTTATCAATAATATGTGCAAAGAAATGAAACAGTCTGATTTTTCTGGTATCCTTACCACAGGCGGAACTATTTTCGGCACAAAGAGAACGCCTTTCAAGAAAATGCAGGTCATCGAAGAAGATAACGTGGATAAAGTAAAGGCTATGAAAGAAACCTATAAAAAGCAGAAGCTCGATTGCCTGCTCACCTTGGGTGGCAACGGCACTCATAAGACCGCAAACCTCCTTTCAACCGAGGGACTTAACGTTATCGGCCTGCCAAAAACTATCGACAACGATATCTGGGGCACAAGCGTAACATTCGGCTTCCATACCGCAGTGGATACCGCCACAGACGTTATCGACAGACTTCATTCCACAGCCAATTCCCACGGAAGAATACTCGTTGCAGAAATAATGGGCAATAAAGCCGGCTGGCTCACCCTCTATTCAGGTATCGCAGGCGGTGCAGATATGATAGTCATTCCTGAAATACCATATGATATCGAAAAGCTTGCCGCTGCCTGCGAAAAGAGAGAATCAAAGGGATTTTCTATCCTCGCCGTAGCTGAGGGTGCTTTTGATAAAGAAGAGGCAAAGCTTAAAAAGAAGGAAAGAGCAAGACTCCGTGCAGAGCAGGGTCTTACAACTGCTACCCCTAGAATTGCAAAGCAGATCGAAGAGCTTACAGGCAGAGAAACAAGAGTTTGCGTGCCTGGTCATATGCTCAGAGGCGGCAGCCCGTCAGCTTACGATAGAGTTCTCGCCACAAAGTTCGGCGTCCATGCCGCAGAGCTTATCGCAGCCGATAAATACGGCTATGCAGTGGCAATGATAAATGAAGTTGTGTCAGAAAACCCACTTTCAGAAGTCGCAGGCAAAACAAAGTTTGTCCCTGCCGACCACCAGCTCGTCAAGACCGCAAAGGCTCTGGGCGTTGCATTCGGCGACTAAATATTCGTAAACAGGCGGCGTAGTGTATGCTGTGCCGCTTTTTATGTTTGTTTCCGTAGCGGCGATCTGAGGTCGCCCACCTAATCTCCGACAAATCATATGCTTGCCACAAAACCTATAACATAAAAAAAGCTCCGCATTTTCCTGCGGAGCTTTTCTTGTATCTATCTTAGCCGATAAGCCAGTCATACATTTCCTGATATTTGTTAGCAGAAGCCTGCCATGAGAAATCCTGTGCCATTGCAGATTTGATAAGTCCGTTCCATTCGTCACGTCTGTCATCAAATATGTACTTTGCAAACATAACAGTGTTGTACATCTCGTGTGCATTGTAGTTTGCAAAGCTGAAACCAGTGCCGGTCCTCTCAAACTGATTGAACGGCTGAACAGTATCTCTCAAACCGCCAGTTTCACGAACGATAGGCAGCGTGCCGTAACGCAGTGACATAAGCTGTGAAAGTCCGCATGGTTCGAAAAGGGACGGCATAAGGAATGCGTCAGCGGAAGCGTAAATGCGGTGGCTCATTTCCTCACTGTAGTAAATGTTAGCGGAAACCCTGTCAGGATACTTGCCTGCAAACCAGCGGAACATATCCTCATATTTCTGCTCGCCCGTGCCAAGCACAACGAACTGTATGCCCTGTTCGCACATTCTTTCCATCATGTATGCAATAAGGTCAAAACCCTTCTGATCTGTCAAACGGCTAACAATGCCTATCGTAAAGCGATTGTCGTCCTGCGCAAGACCAAGCTCAGCCTGAATTGCCCTCTTGTTGTGTATCTTCTTCTCAAGCACGTTGTCATAATTGTATCTTACAACAATGTTCTTGTCCGTGTCAGGGTTGTAATCAACATAGTCGATACCATTTACAATACCACGAAGATCGTTAGCCCTTGCCCTCATAAGTCCGTCAAGACCCTCACCGTAGAACTGCGTCTTTATCTCCTCTGCGTATGTGTTGCTGACAGTTGTGATAGCGTCAGCATAAACAAGACCGCCCTTGAGCATATTTCCGTCAACGCCCGTTCTCAGCTTGTCGATAGTGAAGTAGTAGTCAGACAGACCGGATATCCTCTTGAACTGCTCAACGCCGTCATTTCCCTGGAATTTCAGATTGTGTATAGTCATAACGGTCTTTATGCCGCGGAAGAAATCGCCACCTGCAAAGCTGTCATGAAGATATACAGGTATAAGACCCGTCTGCCAGTCGTGACAGTGTATAACGTCAGGACGGAAATCAAGAAGCGGCAGAGCAGAAAGCACAGCTCTGTCAAAGTACATGAACTTTTCTATATCCCAGTGATGCTCAGTGTAAGGCTTGTCACCGGTGAAATAATGTTCGTTGTCGATAAAATAGAACGTAACGCCATCATAAACGCATTCAAGCACGCCCACATATTGGCTCTGACCTGCAAAGTCCATGTAGAAATGCGTTTTGTACTGCATCATGTCTTTCCACTGCTGTTTCATGCAGGAATATTTAGGAAGAATTACTCTGACATCATAATACCTCTTGTCAAAGCACTTAGGCAGAGAGCCAACAACGTCAGCCAGACCGCCTGTCTTGATAAACGGAACACACTCCGAAGAAGCAAACAAAACTTTTTTCATATTCAAGTTATCCTTTCCAACTTAATTTCTTGAATTTTCAGGGCAATAATTATCGCTATTGCCAATGTGAACATAACAATTATAACACTTTTTGTTGAAAACGTCAAGAGCAAAACCTCGTTTGCACCATAAAAGCGCAGTGATGAAAAATTAATAATTAAAAGTAGACATAAGCCGCTTTGTGTGGTATAATAAAGTGTCAAAGTATAATTATCAGATATAGGAGAGTTAAAATGATAACAGTATCAAACGTAAGCCTTTCATTCGGTGGTCAGCTTCTTTTCAAGGACGTTGACCTTAAATTTACAAACGGCAACTGCTATGGCATAATCGGTGCAAACGGTGCAGGAAAGTCAACATTTCTGAAGATCCTCTGCGGTGAGATAGAGCCTACCACAGGCGAGGTAGTGATCTCAAAAGAGGACAGACTTTCAGTGCTTCGTCAGGATCACTTTGCATTTGACGAGTATACAGTTCTCGAAACTGTAATAATGGGCAATAAGCGACTTTATGAGATAATGAAAGAAAAGGACGAGCTTTATGCCAAGGAGGACTTCACCGAGGAGGACGGCGACAGAGCAGGTCAGCTTGAAAGCGAGTTCGCAGAATTAAACGGCTGGGAAGCCGAGTCTGACGCTTCAAAGCTCATTCAGGGTCTTGGTCTTTCCGAGGATATCCTCTATTCACAGATGTCCACCCTCTCAGGTAACGAAAAAGTCAAGGTGCTTCTTGCACAGGCACTTTTCGGCAATCCTGATATTATCATGCTGGACGAGCCTACAAACCACCTTGATATCGACGCTATAAGCTGGCTTGAGGACTTCCTCGCAGACTATTTCGGAACAGTCCTCGTCGTATCCCATGACAGACACTTCCTTAATAATGTTTGTACCCATATCGTGGATATCGACTATACAAAGATAAAAATGTATGTTGGTAACTACGAGTTCTGGTATGAGTCCTCACAGCTTATGCAGAGAATGATAAAGAACCAGAACAAGAAAGCCGAGGAAAAGATCAAGGAACTCCAGGAGTTCATCAACCGCTTCTCAGCAAACAAATCAAAGTCCAAGCAGGCTACCGCAAGAAGAAAGCTTCTTGATAAGCTCACAGTCGAAGAAATGCCTGCCTCATCAAGAAAATATCCTTTCATAGGCTTTAATATGGATAGAGAGCTTGGAAAAGACGTCCTCAAAGTCAACGGCATATCCAAAACAGTTGACGGAGTAAAGCTCCTCAATAATGTTTCCTTTACCCTCAGTCGTACCGATAAGGTCGCTTTCATCGGCGAGTCCGAGCAGGCTATCACAATGCTTTTCAAGATACTTGCAGAGGAAGAAGAGCCTGACGAGGGTACGATAAAATGGGGCGTTTCCACATCACGCTCCTATTTCCCTATCGACAACTCAGCCTACTTTAACGACAATGACGAAAGCATCGTGGATTGGATAAGAAAATATTCCACTTCTGAGGTAACAGACACCTACCTCAGAGGTTTCCTTGGCAAAATGCTCTTCTCAGGGGACGAGATATATAAGCCTGTAAAAGTTCTCTCAGGCGGTGAAAAGGTAAGATGTATGTTCAGCCGTATGATGCTCTTCGGCTCAAACGTTATAATGCTTGACCGACCTACCAACCACCTCGATCTTGAGTCTATCACAGCCGTAAATAACGGACTTAGAGATTTCAAAGGCGTTGTGATTTTCGCATCTCATGACCACGAAATAGTTCAGACAGTTGCAAACAGAATAATCGAGATAACCCCCGACGGCTGTATCGACAGACAGGGAACATATGAGGAGTTCCTTGATTGGCGACGTGAGCGTGGCATGAAGTCATTTATAGAGTAATTTTATTATGGAGAAGTATCCAAAATGGCAAAAATGAAAAACGTGACCGTAAGAGGTTACAATATTGATGACGTTCCTGCAATGGCAGAGATATGGAACGAAGTTGTAAAAGAGGGCAATGCCTTCCCGCAGAAAGAAACTCTCGACTATGATGGGGCAAAAAAATTCTTTGCTTCACAAACATTCTGCGGAGTTGCAGAGTATGAGGGCGAAACTGTAGGAATGTATATTCTCCACCCTAATAACGTTGGCAGATGCGGACATATCGCAAACGCAAGCTATGCCGTAAAAAGCATCTGCCGTGGAAAAGGAGCAGGCAAGGTCATAGTCGAACATTGTCTTTTCATAGCAAAGCAGAAAGGCTTTAAGGTGCTCCAGTTCAATGCCGTTGTTGCATCAAACGTCAAGGCGGTAAAGCTTTACGAAAAACTCGGCTTTGTTAAGCTCGGCACTGTACCGAATGGCTTTGAAAACAAAGAGGGCGTCTTTGAGGATATCATTCTTTTCTACCACACTCTTTGATTAGTGAGGAGTGAGGAATGAAGGTATCGCCTGAGGCGATGATATTTTTTGAATATTGAATTTTTATGGGTATTGAAAGGTGAAAGAAGTATGTTAAAAGTAGCAAATATTTTTTCAAATGATATGGTGCTCCAGCGTGACAAGAACATAACAGTCTGGGGACTTGGGGACGAGGAAAGAACTGTCACAGTTACTCTTAACGGCGTGTCAGTCCAGACGCAGGTCTGCGACGGCAGGTGGACAGCCGTCCTCCCTCCAATGAGTGCAGGCGGAGAGTACGAAATGACAGTTTCAGACGGCTGTACAGAGAAAAAATTCTGCCGTATCATGATAGGCGAAGTGTGGTTCTGCGGCGGTCAGTCAAATATGGAGCTTGAACTTCAAAACGCAAAGGGCGGCAAAGAAGTCCTCGAAAACCTCACCCCTGATTGCAACGTAAGATTTTATTACACTCAAAAGCGTGGCACTCTTGACGAAATGTTCTATGAAGACGAAAACAATACCGCATGGTCGCAGGCTTCAAAGGATAATTCAAGGGCATGGAGTGCAGTCGGCTTCTTCTTTGGAAGAAAGCTTGCCAAAGACCTTGGCGTAACAGTAGGACTTATCGGCTGTAACTGGGGCGGCACATCAGCCTCCGCATGGGTAGACAGACCGACCCTTGAAAACAACGCTGAAATAAGAAGCTACATAGACGAGTATGAAAAACGTATTGAGGGCAAAACTGTCGAGGAGCAGATAAAAGAATACAGAGATTATCAGAAATTTGAGCGTGTGTGGGATAAAAAATACGGCGAGCTTCTGCAAAAAGACCCAACAATGAGCTGGGAGAAAGCAAACGAGATCCTTGGCGATAAGAATTGGCCGGGTCCAATAAACTGCGTAAACCCATTCCGTCCAACAGGACTTTTTGAGACCATGGTGTCAAGAGTTTGTCCTTATACAATAAAAGGCTTCCTCTATTATCAGGGCGAGTCTGACGACCATAAGCCGGACAGCTATTACACCCTCCTCACATCTCTTATCAGGCTTTGGAGAGAGAAGTGGGGCGACGACGAGCTTCCGTTCATAATCGTCCAGCTCCCAATGTTCAAATATGCCGCCGACCCTGATTATAAGCATTGGTGTAAAATAAGAGAAGCACAAATGAGAGCATATAAGACAGTGAAAAATACAGGAATAGCTGTTATCTCAGATTGCGGCGAGTTCAACGAGATCCACCCAAAGAATAAAGTACCCGTTGGCGAAAGACTTTGTTTGCAGGCAGAAAAGCTTTTCTACGGCATGGACGTAAAAGCATTCGGTCCTATCTATAAGTCGCTGGAGTATAAAAATGGCGGTATAGAGCTTAGCTTTGACCATGCCGAAAATGGCTTTGTAGTAAAGGGCGAAGCACAGGGCTTTGAGATAGCAGGCAAGGACGAAGAGTTCGTAAAAGCCGATATCACTATAAATGGCAGCAAAATTTTCATCAAATCAGACGCCGTTGAAAAACCTCTGTATGCAAGATATAACTGGTTCAACTATTGCGAGGTAACTATCTTCAACGAAACAGGCATACCACTCGCACCATTCAGAACAGAAAAATAATACAAGAACGTCCCCTAAATGGGGGCGTTTTTTGTAGGGGACGGCGCCCTCGACGTCCCGCTCATCAAACTTTTTTTGTTTTGCAGAAATCTGACACCCCGCTTTTTTGCACTTCAACGTTTTTGATTTTTTTACGAATTTTTTTGTAATTCGTACAAATATGGGTAGGGGCGAACAATGTTCGCCCGTTTCGTTCACTGCAAACCACCTGCCTTGACCCTCGACCCATAACACGGATTTTCCAACGTTAATAAAATATTTATAATTAAAACTCTTGGCAAAATCTCCGCTGTGTGGTATAATAGAAGATATATAAATGAATTTGGAAAGGCTGGTCTTATTAATGAGAGCTGTTGTTACGGTTATAGGTAAGGACGCTGTAGGTATCCTTGCAAAGGTAAGCACAAAGTGTGCAGAATATAATGCGAATGTTATCGAGGTCACTCAGTCAGTTTTGCAGGACCTCTTTGCTATGATAATGCTTGTTGACATCACAAAGCTCAACTCCGATTTTGCTACCATGGCAGACGGACTTACAGAGCTTGGTCAGACAATGGGTGTTAAGATACACACAATGCACGAGGATATTTTTAACTGTATGCACCATATCTAAAGAGGAGATTTCTGTAAAATGATTAATACATATGACGTGTTGGAAACGATACGAATGATACAGGACGATTGTCTTGATATTCGTACTATCACAATGGGCATTTCTCTGCTTGATTGTATCGACAGCGATATAAACGTTGCCTGCGAGAATGTCTATAAGAAGATAACCGCAAAAGCTGCAAGGCTTGTTGAGGTGGGCGAGCAGATAGAAAAGGAGCTTGGAATCCCGATCATAAATAAGAGAATTTCCGTTACCCCTATCGCTATCGTGTCTGCTGCCTGCAAGTGTTCACCTGTTCCATTCGCACACGCTATGGACAGAGCCGCAAAGGACGTTGGCGTAAACCTTATCGGCGGATATACAGCCCTCGTTCCAAAGGGCTTCTCCGCAGGCGATATCGAGCTTATCAAGTCTATCCCAGAGGCACTTGCTACTACCGAGAGAGTATGTTCCTCTGTAAATATCGGTTCAACAAAAACAGGTATCAATCTGGACGCCTGCAAAATGATGGGTGGCGTTGTAAGAGAGTGTGCAGAAAGAACAGTTGACTCTGCCTGCTTTGGCGCAGCAAAACTCGTTGTTTTCTGTAACGCAGTTGAGGATAACCCGTTTATGGCAGGTGCTTTCCACGGCGTTGGCGAGCCTGATTGCATGATAAACGTGGGCGTATCAGGTCCTGGCGTTGTAAGAGCCGCTTTGAGAAAATATCCCGACGCTGATATCACAAAGATATCCGACGTTATCAAGGAGATTTCATATAAGATAACAAGAGTAGGTCAGCTCGTTGGAACTATCGCTTCCAAGCGTCTTGGCGTTCCATTCGGTATCGTTGACCTTTCACTCGCACCAACTCCAGCCGTAGGCGACTCTGTTGCCCATATCCTCGAGGAAATAGGACTTGAAAAGTGCGGTACACATGGCACAACAGCAGCCCTCGCCCTGCTCAATGACGCAGTTAAAAAAGGCGGCGTAATGGCTTGCTCAAGAATTGGCGGACTTTCAGGTGCATTTATCCCTGTTTCTGAGGACGCAGGTATGATCGATGCCGCAAAGAGCGGTGCGCTCTGCATTGAAAAACTTGAAGCTATGACCGCTGTATGCTCAGTTGGTCTTGATATGATATGTATTCCGGGCGATACCCCAGCCGATACTATTTCCGCTATCATCGCAGACGAAGCTGCTATCGGTATGGTAAACAACAAGACCACCGCCGTAAGAGTTATCCCTGCTATTGGCAAGGGCGTTGGCGAAGAACTTGATTGGGGCGGACTTTTTGGCTGCGGACCTGTTATGCCGCTCAAAAAAGAGTCACCTTCCAAGTTCATCAATCGTGGCGGACAGATCCCTGCACCACTCCATTCTCTCAAAAACTAAATTTTCACGGCGGCAGAGCAATTCTGCCGCTGTTTTTGGTAAGGAGGAAAACAGATTGAAACGCTGTATGTTTGCAGACTTCACCTTTAAAATACCCTTTGAGGAGCGTATAAGACTTATAAAAGAGAACGGCTTCGACGGTGTAATGCTTGGCTTTTCTGACGGACTAAAATACACACAGTATGATATTGTACGAAATTTTGGACTGGAAATAGAAAACGTCCATTCACAGTTTGACCGCATGAACGCCCTTTGGACAATATGCCAAGAGAGCGAATATATCCTCCAACGAACACTTGAATGTGTAAGAGTGTGCAGTGAAAACGGCATAAAAACCATGATATGCCACCCCACTGACGGGCTTGTTCCGCCCGAAGTATCTCGTTTTGGCATAGAGAATTTCGCCAAGATAATACAGTGCGGAGAAGAAAACGGCGTTGATATCGCCTTTGAGAATATTCAGCTCCCGCAGTTTCTTGACGTGCTTTTCGACCGGTTCGGCAGCCTCGATAACGTGAAATTTTGCTATGATACAGGTCATGAGAATTGCTTCTCAAAGAATACCGATTGCCTGACGAAGTTTGGAAGCAAGCTTGCCTGCCTGCATATCCACGATAACGACGGCAACACCGACGGACACATGATACCGTTTGACGGCAACCTGAACTTTGAGAATTTTCTCAGAAAGCTCAAAAACCCCGACCACCAGCCACCATTGTCATTAGAGCTTTATATGTCAAAGTCCACCATGTACCGAAATGCTGCACCTGACAGCTTTGTAAGACGTGCGGCAGAAGCGGCAAAACAGCTTGAAAAGCTTTACAATTCTATATAAGTACAAATTTCTGTACAGATAGGAGAACCTATGAAAACTCTTATAGATATGCACACCCACACAGGCTTTTCCCCCGATGGTGAGGGAACTGTAGAACAGTCTTTAGCAAAAGCCAAAGAGCTTGGCTTGGCGGCATTTGCCATAACTGACCATTGCGATTGCAATTTCCGCTATAAAGCTGACCATTATGGTGATCCTGAAGCCCTGAAAGACGTCATGATGTACGGCTCGGGGGAGTATGCCCCCGCAAGCATAGTCGCCCAGTATGAAGCTTCCCAGCATCTGGAGGGTTTAAATTTTCTCTGCGGAATAGAGCTTGGTCAGCCTTTGCAGGATATAGAATTTGCCGAGGAGATAGCCTCCGACAAACGCCTTGATTTTATCATCGGCTCACATCATCAGAATAAAGGCAAGGACGATTTCTATTGGATAGAGTACAAAAATATGGACTTGTCGCAAATCTATGCTCTTCTTGACGACTATTTCAAAGAAATGCTTGAAATGTGCAAATGGGGCAAGTTAGACGTTTTAGGACACCTCACCTATCCTCTGCGATATATCCAAGGAGATTGCGGTATACAAATAGACCTCGCCCCCTATGATGAGATAATAAGAGAAATTTTTTGTACACTTATCCAAAAAGGCAAGGGCATAGAGATAAATGTGTCGGGACTAAGGCAAAAATACGGCAAGCCCCTCCCGGACCTTGGCTTTGTGAAGCTCTACAAAGCCCTCGGCGGCGAGATATTGACCATAGGCTCAGACGCCCACTGCACCGCAGATATCGGCAGAGACATTTCCGCAGGCGTAGAAATGGCGCAGGCGGCAGGCTTTAAGTATCTGACCTATTTCAAAAAGCACGAGCCGAAGTTTATCAAGATAGAAATATGATATCATATCAAAGCGCCGCAATTCTTGCTTTGCAGGGATAGGGCGTTTTGTTTTGCCGGTAACATTTAGCCCACCGATACATATAATTATATATAACTCTATCAGGCATAGTCCAACAGGAGGTATCCATATGAAAAAAACAGTTTTCCTCTGCGTCGGCGGTGACGCAAGACAAACATATACAGCTCAGACTCTCACTAAAATCGGCAGGGTCTATACTTACGGCATGGATGATAAAGGCGAGGATACTATCCCCCTCGCTCATCTCGATCAGCTCACCGAAAAGGCGGACGTTCTCGTACTTCCTCTCATGAAAGCTGACGGGCTGGATATCTCTTCTAGCCGTAATGTAAAGGTATCATGCAGTGACGTTTCAACGCATTTAAAGAAAAATGCACTCGTGGCAGGCGGTCTGCTCCGCCGTGATCAAATAGAATATTTCTCCTCTCTCGGCTTCGATGTTAAGGATTACTATAAGCGAGAGGAGCTTGTTATAAGAAATTGTATTCCTACGGCGGAGGGCGCTTTGCAAATAGCCATGCAGGAGCTTGCTGTCACCGTGAACGGTTCCACCGTCCTGGTTATTGGCTATGGCAGAGTAGCGAAAGCCTGCGCTAAGCTTTTTCGGGCTGTCGGCGCAGATGTGACTATATCCGCAAGAAAGCTTTCTGCACTTGCAGAAGCCGAGGGCGCAGGCTATAAGGCGGAACTTATCACAGCTCTTGCGGAAAACATTTCGGGGTATACTATAATAATAAACACCGTCCCTGCCATGATACTTGATGAAAAGCTTTTGGGCGTAATGGATAAAAACTCTCTTATCATAGACCTTGCCTCCCGACCTGGCGGAGTAGATTTTGAAACTGCCGCAAAGCTGAACAGGCGTGTGGTATGGGCATTGGGACTTCCAGCCAAAGCCGCACCTATGACTGCAGGAGAGATAATCGCCCGAACAGTCACGGACATTTTGAATGAAAGGGGAACAAAGAATGTCACTTGACGGCATACGAATAGGCTTTTGCATGACCGGCTCCTTCTGCACCTTTGAAAAGGCATTTGCCGCCGCAGAACGGCTTGTGCAGCAGGGCGCAAAGCTTGTGCCAATAATGTCTTTCAACGCCGCATCTATATCTACACGTTTTGGCACAGCGGAAGAAAACATCAAACGCCTTGAAACCATAGCAGGCCGCAAGGTCATATGCACCATAGAAGAAGCCGAGCCGATCGGACCGAAAAAGATGTGTGATATCATGGTAGTAGCACCCTGCACCTCAAACACGGCAGCAAAGCTTGCTCTTGGCTTGACGGACACTCCAGCCACCATGGCGGTAAAAAGTCACCTGAGAAATGCTCGTCCCGTGGTCATCGCCATATCGACAAATGACGCACTGGCAGGGTGTGCTAAAAACATAGGTTATCTGCAAAATCTGAGAAACTACTATTTCGTACCATATGCGCAGGACAACTGCGAAAAGAAGCCAAACTCCATAGTGGCTGAGTTTGAACTCATACCCGAAACTATTCAGTCGGCTCTTGAAGGGATACAGCTTCAGCCTGTCATAAGGGTAAAATAACGCAAAGCTCTCCGAAACGCTCGGGGAGCTTTTTTTGCATTCACACATCTCTGATAACCGCACCCCTACAGATATTCGGGCAAGTCCTGCCGCCGCAAAATCGCTTCGCTCTTTGCGTATCTACGTTTTGCTATGGGATAGAAAAGCGGTGCAGATTTAATTCTCCGATATCACTTTTATCAGATATCTAACTTCTGTATGCTTTTTTACTTTGTTCTGCCCCGCTTGGTCGGCTGTCGCCGATTGAGGCTTTGCCTCAAACTCCACAAGGGACTCTGTCCCTTGACCCTGCAAGCCCTCCAGCGCCGGGCTTGACCGTGCGCGTTATCTCTCGCTTCGCTCGGTGCTTGGGGGCAGCTTTGCTCATTCCTCATTCCTCATTCCTCACTCCTCACTTCTTCCGCCCTTGTGCAATCTGCTTTATAACAAGTCTAAACTTTGTTCACATTCACGAAAGAAATTTTTCTTTCCACCCTTGCTATTTATGTGAAAATAGTATATAATTATCTTATGCGGTTGATATATTTTGTGTAAATGATACATATAATTATACTGCATATCACATTAAGCCGTCCAACGGCATAGATTGGAGCGATCAACTTGAAAAAATACGACAGCACAAAAATAAAAAATATTGCTATTGCAGGTCAGGCAGGTTCTGGAAAGACCTCTCTGACTGAAGCACTGCTATATAAAAGCGGAGCTACTGACAGGCTCGGCAAGATAACTGACGGAAACACTGTTTCTGATTATACTCCTGATGAGATAAAGAGAAAATGTTCTGTTTACACATCTCTTTCTTCTTTGGAAACTGGCGAGTTCAAGGTAAATCTTCTTGATACTCCCGGTATGTTCGATTATGAGGGCGAAGCTGTTGAGGGCATTGCCGCAAGCGGTTGCGTACTCATCACTGTATCAGGTAAATCAGGCGTTCGTGTAGGTACTCACAAGGCTTATGACCTTGCAAAGGAAATGGGCAAGCCTACAATGTTTGTTGTAACAAAGCTTGATGACGATAACGCAAACTTCAATAACGTTCTTACTCAGCTCAAAGCAGAGTTCGGACCTACAGTTTGCCCTGTTGTTGTGCCTGTTATCGCAGACAGAAAGATAGTTTCTTATGTAAATCTCATTGAGATGAAAGCATATAAGTATGAAGACGGCAAGGCAGTTGAAACTGATATGCCTACAGCTGAGGTATCAGAGAAAATGGGCTATCGTATCGACGGACTTATCGAAGCCGTGTCCGAAGCCGTTGCAGAAACTGACGAGGCGCTTTTTGAAAAGTTCTTCTCAGGCGAAGCATTCACACAGAAAGAGCTTACCGACGGAATACATAGCGGTATGAACTCAGGCATTATAACTCCTGTTACCTGCGTTTCTTCCACAGACCTCTCAGGTGTTGATATGCTCCTTAAGGAGATAGACCTGCTGCTCCCTCCTCCGTCAGAAAAGGACGCTATGATAGGCGAAACAGCAGACGGCGAAGCTGTTGAAGTTTCCTGCGTTGAAAGCGACCCTATGAGCGCATTTGTATTCAAGACAGTTGCTGACCCATTTGTTGGCAAGATGTCATACATAAAGGTATTTTCAGGAAAGCTTACACCTAACAAGGAGGTTGTGAACGCTACCACAGGAAGCACCGAAAAGGTCGGAAAGCTTGTTACGCTTCAGGGCAAAAAGCAGATAGACGTTGCCGAAGCAGGCTGTGGAGATATCGTTGTTGCAATGAAGATGAACGTGAACACCAACGATACTATCTGTGACTCCGCAAGAGTTGTTAAGTTTGCACCTATGACATTCCCTAAGCCATGCTACAAAATGGCAGTAAGAGCTAAAAAGCAGGGCGACGAAAGCAAAATATCCGCCGCAATGACAAGACTTATGGAAGAAGATCTTACTATAGATTACAAGCTCGACCCGTCCACAAACGAGATGATACTAAGCACTTTGGGCGGACTTCACCTTGATTCTGTTGTGGGCAGACTTGCAGGAACATTCGGCGTTGAAGTAGAAACCTCCGTGCCTAAGATCTCCTATCGTGAAACTATCAGAAAGAAAGTCAAGGTGCAGGGCAGACATAAGAAGCAGTCAGGCGGTCACGGTCAGTATGGTGACGTTTGGATAGAATTTGAGCCATGCGTATCTGACGACCTTGTATTTGAAGAAAAGGTGTTTGGCGGAGCAGTTCCAAAGAACTTCTTCCCAGCCGTAGAAAAGGGCTTGCAGGAAAGCGTAAAGAAAGGCGTTCTCGCAGGTTTCCCTGTAGTAGGTCTGAAAGCTATCCTTGTGGACGGCTCATATCACCCTGTTGACAGCTCAGAAATGGCATTCAAAATGGCAGCTTCTATCGCATACAAAGAGGGTATGCGTCAGGCAGAGCCTGTTCTCCTCGAACCGATCGGCTCCTTGAGCGTTTTCGTACCTGACGATAACACTGGCGACATGATGGGCGAGCTTAATAAGAGAAGAGGCAGAGTTCTGGGCATGAATCCTGCTGAAAAGAAGGGTATGACCGAGATAGTTGCCGAGGTTCCAATGGCTGAAATGGCAGACTTCACACTGCTTCTGAGACAAATGACACAGGGTCAGGGCGTGTTCACCTTTGAAAAAGCACGTTACGAGCCGCTTCCTGCAAATCTTGTTGCAGACGTTATTGCAAAGAACGCAGTGGCAGATTGATTTTTTTGAAATAGAATTTTTAAGGGATAATTATAGAATTGTGATAAGGATAGTACGGGAACGTTTCGGGCGTTCCCGTACTTTTTTTGCACAAAAAAACAGACGGAATAAAAACCGTCTGCAATTATCATATGTATTTGAATAAACCATAGTAGGGGCGAACAGTGTTCGCCCGTTTCCTGTCAGCTTTTATGTGACGCACATATCACCCATTCCAATATTTTCTGTCAAGGCTTCGATACTGAACAGCCATTGCGATATGCTTTTTGTCTATGACCTTTGCACCGTCCATATCCGCAACAGTTCGTGCGACTTTAAGTATGCGGTCATAGGCTCTTGCTGAAAGTCCCAGCCTGTCAAAAACGTTCTCCAAAAGCTTCGAAGCCTCATCTGTCACAGGGCAGACCTCGTGAAGAATATCAGAGGTTATTCGTGCGTTGCAGGTTATGCTAGTGCCTTTGAAACGCTCGTTTTGTATGTCACGGGCTTTTTGAACACGCTCTCTTATGGACGCTGAGGACTCCTCTTTGGCAGTGGAAGAAAGATCTGCAAACTCAACAGGTGCGACCTCCAAATGAATGTCAAAACGGTCGAGAAGTGGTCCGCTGACTTTGGAAAGATAGCTTGAAACTTGTTTCGGAGAGCATATGCACTTTCTTGTAGGGTGACCAAAATATCCGCATGGACAAGGATTCATTGCAGCGATAAGCATGAACGAACATGGGTATGTTATCGAACCTGACACTCTGGATATGGTCACCTGCCTGTCCTCCAAAGGCTGACGTAAGATCTCAAGGGCAGGGCGTGAAAACTCTGCAAGCTCGTCAAGAAAAAGCAAGCCGTTATGTGCAAGGGATATCTCACCGGGCTTTGGCACAGAGCCACCGCCTGAAAGTCCTGCCGGTGAAACTGTATGATGCGGTGAACGGAAAGGTCTGGCGGTGATAAGAGGACTGTTGCTGTCCAAAAGTCCTGCTACAGAATGGATATTTGTGGTTTCTATAGACTCCTCAAAGGTCATGGCAGGAAGTATCGACGGCATACGTTTTGCAAGCATTGATTTTCCTGAGCCAGGCGAACCTATCATAAGAACGTTGTGACCGCCTGCCGCTGCGACCTCCAATGCTTTTTTTGCCGCTGATTGTCCTTTTACGTCGGCAAAATCAAGACTTCCGAAATAACTTTCAGCGGTGGGCTTATAATGTGCCGCAGGAACTATTGCCGCCTTTTTCTCAAAGTGAAAAACAAGCTCACGTAAAGACCTTACGCCATAGGCTTTTATACCCTCCACAACGGAAGCTTCACGAACATTGTCGGTAGGAACATATATCTCAGAAAGTCCCATTTTCTGCGCCATTATGGTCATAGGCAAAACGCCCTGAACAGGTCTTACTTCTCCGCTGAGAGAAAGCTCGCCGATAAAAGCGGAGGTAGAAAGCATACTGTCATCAACAAGGTCAGCCATTCGCAAGAGTGCAACTGCCACGGCTAAGTCATAGACCGAGCCTGTTTTTCTCACATCGGCAGGTGCAAGATTTATGATTATTTTTCTCAAAGGCAATGTTATCTCGCTTGAACGCAGTGCAGAACGCACACGTTCACGGCTTTCTTTTACAGATGCGTCTGCAAGCCCCACAATATCGAAAGAGGGCAGACCCTTTGAAGCTTCTATCTCCACCTTGACCGCAAAGGCATTAAGCCCCAGCAGACCTACACTGTTTATTAAAGCAAACACGTTGACTTCTCTCCCTTACAGCTTAATCTGAACACATTTCAGAGCTTATGATATCGAGCAGAAAATCTGCGATATCATTATACACTTCACGGCGGTTGGTTTCGTTCACAAGCTCGTGACGTGCATTTTCGTATATCTTCATCTCAACGTCACAGCCGTTGAGGGACAGCCTGTTGAACACGCTTAGTACGCCTTTTCCGTAGTTTCCCACAGGGTCGGCACTGCCTGCTATAAGATAGGTAGGCAAAGTTTTCGGATAGGTGGAGAACCACTTTTCGTTTGAAACATACCACAAAAGCTTTGCAAGATTTTCAAAGCCGTTTAGGGTGAAAATAAAGTTGCATTTAGGGTCTTTTTCGTAGGTGGAAACTATTTCAGGGTCACGGGATATCCAATCATATTCGCTGACCTTATCGGTAATTTTTCTTGTATAAGCACCGAAAGCAAGCTTATTTACAGCGTTGCTCCTGTATTTGTCGCCATGAATAATTTTCAAACTGTCAACAAGGGTGAGCAAAGCAGGGATACCCTCCATGCCGCCGCTTGTTCCGCAGAAGATAGCCGCTGTAAGGTTTCTGCCATGCTTGGTGACAAAAGCTCTTGCAAGGAAGCTTCCCATGCTGTGGCCGAGAAGAAAATACGGCTTGTCAGGGTAGTTGTGTTTCATCATTTTTGTGAGAGTATACATATCCTCGACAGCGTTTTCCCAGCCATGTTCAGGAGAGAAGTAGCCAAGCTCGGAGCTGTCGTTCACACTGTCGCCATGACCGAGGTGGTCGTTTCCGCACACTGCGAAGCCTAAGCCTGTGAGGAACTCAGCGAGGTCGTCATAACGTCTGAAATATTCGCACATACCGTGGGATATCTGAACGACACCTCTTACTGTGCCGATAGGGAAACGAACGTAATACGCGATCTTATGAAGTCCGTCAGAGGACGGATAGTAGCTTTTGAAATGAGTACAATTCATAGAAATTTACCTCCTTAGGGTTAGGATTTCATGCAATTTTACTTATCAATAGTATAGCACTTTTTGGGGGAATAATCAAGGGGAAGTTTTTTGAGTGAGGAGCGGAGTTTAAGTGAGGAGTGAGGAGTGAGGAATGAGGAATGAGGAATGAGCATAGCAGACCAAAGTAAATTGCAAGCATAAAGTAAAATAAAGCACCGAGCGAAGCGAGAGATAAAGCGCACGCTCAAGCCCGGCGCTAGAGGGCTTGTGGGGTCTAGGGGCAAAGCCCCTAGCGGAGTTTGAGGCAGAGCCTCATTCGGCGCAAGCCGATTAGGTGCAGATTTAATGAAAAATAGCATATAGAAGTCAGATATTAGATGAAAGTGATATCGGAGAATTAAATCTGCACCGCATTTCTATCCCATAGCAAAACGTAGATACGCAAAGAGCGAAGCGATTTTGCGGTGGCAGAAACTTGCCTGAATATCTGTAGGGGCGAACAGCGTTCGCCCGTGTTCAGAATTTGCATAATTTCAGCATTGTAGGGACGTCGCACGTCTTTGTACATCTGCATGACTTTATGGTAAATTCAAACCTCGTCACTTCGAGCGGGCTGTCGCATTTCTGTGAGCTTGCGAACAGAAATTTCGCCAAGCCCCTACAAGCGTGATAGGATAGTTTTTTGTTCTGTCCTACAATGGTTGTAATCGTGGACTTGTTTCTTCGACGGGCGAACGCTGTTCGCCCCTACAGATTTGCAAAAAAATAGCGGTCAATATTCAATTTTCAAGTTGAGTTCGGGGTGCGACATTGGGTATTATGCCCTTGGTTGCGTATACACAAAATACCGCAATGCACACCCACGCTTTGACACAAGTACTCTACAGCCTGTTCCAGAAACGCACCTCGGTTTCACTAAGTCGCAGGGCTTGTACGTGCCCGCAAGTATCAAAACGCTTTCTACTTATCCCCGAAAATCACCACTTTTGTTGCATAAAAAATGCAACAATTGCAGAAATGTTGCCAAATTAAAATATAAATCATTTGTTTGCACAATTTGTTAAGTGATTTTTTGTTGGATATGACAAGTGAATCGGAATTATTATGTAATGGCAGACAAGTTGGTGCAGATAGTGATGAAATAAAGGGTAGGTTAGGGCGGAGGTAATGAGGCGGAGGGTGATAAAAGCAGATGGGTAAACGAAAAATTTACGATTTGATAACACATTGGTAATAGTAGAAGTTTCTGCGTCGAATTGTGCGATTTTTGTTCAAATCGGAGAAAATAGGAAAATCGGCGAGATGTGTAAGCTAAAATGCTTGACAAGGGCTTGCTAATATTATATAATAGTATACTGTATCATAATGGAGTTTTCCACCTATTTCATGCGTTTTTGAGTGCAGAAAATCATGGAAAACACCGCCAAAACCACTGGCGAATACGATTGTTATATAGTGTTATATAAATGTATTTTCCAAATAAATTAAGGAGTGATTGAGCCTATGGTGAATGTCAAGGACGTAAAACTTGGTAAGAACACGAGAAAGAGCTTTGCCAAGATCAACGAGGTTCTGGAGATGCCTAACCTTATTGAAGTGCAGAAGAACTCTTATCAGTGGTTCCTCGATGAAGGTCTGAAGGAGGTCTTCAGAGATGTTTCAGCTATTACTGATTATAATGGTACGCTGGAGCTGACTTTTGTTGGATACCATTTCGATGAAGAGGCTAAGTATTCTGTTGCAGAGTGCAAGGCGAGAGATGTAACTTATGCAGTGCCACTGAGAGTTACTGCAAGACTTAACAATACCGAGACCGGCGAGATCAAGGAGTCCGAGGTATTTATGGGTGACTTCCCTAAAATGACCGACAGCGGAACTTTTGTTATCAACGGTGCAGAGCGTGTTATCGTTTCTCAGTTGGTGCGTTCACCAGGTGTTTATTACGCTTTTGATAAGGACAAGACCGGTAAGGATCTGTTCAAGACAACTGTTATCCCTAACAGAGGCGCTTGGCTTGAATATGAAATGGATTCTAACGACGTGGTTTATGTCAGAATTGATAAAAACAGAAAGATCCCTCTTACTACTTTCCTGAGATCGCTCGGTATTGGTACTAACGAGGAGATCGAGGAAGTTTTCGGTCCTGATGAAAGACTTACTCAGACTATCATGCAGAAGGATCAGACTGCTAACAGAGAGGAAGCTCTTCTTGAAGTTTACAAGAAGCTCCGTCCGGGCGAGCCTCCTACAGTAGATTCTGCTGTTACTCACCTGAACAACCTGTTCTTTGACGCTAAGAGATATGATCTTTCAAGATTCGGCAGATATAAGTACAACAAGAAGCTTGGCGTTGGTTCAAGACTTTCAGGTCACAGACTTTCAAGACCTGTTGTAAATCCTATGACAGGCGAGGTAATGGCTGAGGCTGGCGATCTTATCAGCTTTGATAAGGCTATGGAGATCGAGACCGCTGGTGTTATGGAGGCTTACGTTGACGTTGAGGTAAAGGAGCATCTTACTTCCGCAACAGGCGAGGCTGTTACAAAGCTTGAAGAGTGCGAAGTTAAGATCATAGGCAACGGCATGGTAGACATCAACGCTTATGTTGATTTTGACTGCACTGAGCTTGGCATCAACGAAAAGGTATCTTTCAAGGCTCTCAAGGAAATTCTTGAAGATTCTGAGAATGAGGAAGAGCTTAAGGAGAACATCAGACTTAAGGCTGACGACCTCGTTCCAAAGCACATCACTATCGATGATATTATCGCTACGGTTTCTTACTTCCTCAACCTTTGCGAGGGCGTTGGTACTGTTGACGATATCGACCATCTTGGCAACAGAAGAATCCGTTCAGTAGGCGAGCTTCTTCAGAACCAGTTCAGGATCGGTTTCACAAGAATGGAAAGAGTTATCCGTGAGAGAATGAACATTCAGTCACAGGGCACTGAGGTCGTTACTCCTACAGCTCTTATCAATATAAGACCTATCACTGCGGCTATCAGAGAGTTCTTCGGTTCTTCTCCACTGTCACAGTTCATGGATCAGAACAACCCTCTGGCTGAGCTTACTCATAAGAGAAGACTTTCAGCCCTCGGCCCTGGCGGTCTTTCAAGAGACCGTGCCGGATTTGAGGTCCGTGACGTTCACTATACTCACTACGGCAGAATGTGTCCTATCGAGACGCCTGAAGGTCCTAACATCGGACTTATCTCTTACCTTGCTTCTTTCGCAAGGATAAACGAGTACGGCTTTATCGAAGCTCCTTACAGACGTGTTGACAAGGAAACAGGTGTTGTAACTGACGAAGTTGTTTATATGACGGCTGACGTTGAAGATAACTACATGGTCGCTCAGGCAAACGAGCCTCTTACTGAGGATAACAAGTTTGCCAGACCTAAGGTAAACGGCAGATACAGAGATCAGATCCTCGAGATAGAGAGAGAGAAGATCGACTTCATGGACGTTTCGCCTAAAATGGTAGTTTCTGTGGCTACTGCTTGTATCCCGTTCCTTGAGAACGATGACGCTAACCGTGCGCTCATGGGTTCAAACATGCAGAGACAGGCTGTGCCGCTGCTCAAGACTGAGTCTCCTATCGTTGGTACTGGTATGGAGTACAAGGCTTGTCTTGATTCAGGCGTTGCTGTTGTTTCTAAGAACGCAGGTGTTGTTGAGAGCGTTGACGCTGACAAGATCGTTATCCGTGAGGACAGCGGTATGCTCAGAACTTATGAGCTGACTAAGTTTAAGCGTTCAAACGCAGGTACTTGCACAAACCAGAGACCTATCGTCAATAAGGGCGAGAGAATTGAAGCTAATCAGATAATCGGTGACGGCCCTGCTACCTCAAACGGCGAGCTTTCACTTGGTAAGAACGCTCTTATCGGCTTCATGACTTGGGAAGGTTACAACTACGAGGACGCCGTTCTTCTGAACGAAAACCTTGTAAAGCAGGATAAGTACACTTCTATCCATATTGAAGAGTATGAGACAGAAGCCAGAGATACAAAGCTCGGACCTGAGGAGATCACAAGAGATATCCCTAACGTTGGCGAGGACGCTCTTAAGGATCTGGACGAGAACGGTATCATCAGAATAGGCGCAGAGGTTCGCTCAGGAGATATACTTGTTGGTAAGGTAACACCTAAGGGTGAAACTGAGCTGACAGCAGAAGAAAGACTTCTGAGAGCTATCTTCGGCGAAAAGGCTAGAGAAGTTAGAGATAATTCTCTTAAGGTACCTCACGGCGAGGCTGGTACTATCATTGATGTTAAGATATTCACAAGAGAGAACTGCGACGAGCTTTCTCCTGGAGTAAATATGCTCGTCAGATGCTACATCGCACAGAAGAGAAAGATCTCTGTGGGCGATAAGATGGCGGGTCGTCACGGTAACAAGGGTGTCGTTTCAAGAATACTCCCACAGGAGGATATGCCATTCCTTGAGGACGGTACTCCGCTTGATATCTGTCTTAACCCATTGGGCGTACCTTCTCGTATGAACATCGGTCAGGTGCTTGAGGTTCATCTTGGTATGGCGGCAAAGGCTCTTGGCTGGAAGATAATGACTCCTGTATTCGACGGTGCTCATGAGGCAGACATCAGAGAATGCTTCAAAATGGCTCAGCAGAATTATCTGGAGCATAAGGACGATGAATTCACTCTCCACACAATGGACGAGGTCATAAACCCTAACGCACTGAGCATGAGCGAGGACGGCAAGTTCACTGTTTATGACGGAAGAACAGGCGAGAAGTTCGATAACAGAGTTACAGTCGGTTATATGTACTACCTGAAACTCCACCACCTCGTAGACGATAAGATACACGCACGTTCAGTTGGTCCTTACTCACTGGTAACACAGCAGCCACTCGGCGGTAAGGCTCAGTTCGGTGGTCAGAGATTCGGAGAAATGGAAGTTTGGGCGCTCGAAGCTTACGGTGCTGCTTACACACTTCAGGAGATCCTTACAGTTAAGTCTGACGATACTGTGGGAAGAGTCAAGACATACGAGGCTATCGTTAAGGGACAGAATGTTCCTAAGCCTGGTGTTCCTGAGGCGTTCAAGGTACTTGTTAAGGAGCTTCAGTCACTTGGTCTGGATCTCAAGGTACTCAACATCAATAACGAGGAAATAGATCTTAAGCAGTCGTTTGACGAGGACGAGGAGCTTGTTCCACAGCCTGCTATCGAAGATCATATCGATTTCGGCGTTGACGAGGGCGATCTCGACGAGGGCTTCATGGCTGAAGACGAGAACGGCACTTCCGAACTGGAGGGCAGCGCAGCTTCCGACGAGTCTGATCTGTTCCTTAATGACGGTGAATAATTTTGCACAGTAACTAAATAAGCTGAGGTCAAAGGGCGGAAGGCTCCGCCCTTGCGACCGTTTCATATAGAAGTCGGCTGTTGCCGTGCTTCAAACTAAACAGGAAGAGGGTACTGCTGTTGGAATTCAATGAGTTTGCATCAATCAAGATCGGTCTTGCTTCGCCTCAGAAGATCCGTGAGTGGTCTTACGGCGTTGTTACCAGACCTGAAACAATAAACTATCGTACTCAGAAGCCGGAAAAGGACGGATTGTTCTGCGAAAAGATATTCGGACCTTCAAAGGACTGGGAGTGTCACTGCGGTAAATATAAGAAAATTCGCTTTAAAGGCAAAGTCTGCGAGCGTTGCGGCGTTGAGGTAACAAGAGCCAAGGTTCGTAGAGAGAGAATGGGTCACATTGAGCTTGCTGCACCTGTTTCTCACATTTGGTATTTCAAGGGAACTCCGTCAAGAATAGGACAGATGCTTGAAATATCACAGAAAAGACTTGAAGAAGTTCTTTACTTCACAAAATACATCGTTATAGATCCAGGTAACACTGAGCTTATCAAGGGTCAGCTCCTTACTGAAAAGGATTATAGCGAAATGCAGGAAAAGTATGACGAGGACGAGTTCAGAGCCGGCATGGGAGCTGAGGCTATCAAGGAGCTTCTTGAAGAGATCGACCTCGAGAAGCTTTCAGAAGAGCTTAAAACTGAGCTTAAGGATCTTCCTGCGGGTCAGAAGCGTATCAAGCTTCTGAAAAGACTGGAGATCGTTGAGGCTTTCAGAACATCAGGCAATAGACCTGAGTGGATGATACTGGAGGCTATACCTGTTATACCACCTGATATCAGACCTATGGTACTGCTGGACGGCGGAAGATACGCAACCAGCGACCTTAATGACCTTTACAGACGTGTTATCAACAGAAATAACCGTCTTAAGAAAATGCTGGAGCTTGAAGCACCTGACATCATCGTTAGAAACGAAAAGAGAATGCTTCAGGAAGCTGTTGACGCACTTATCGACAACGGCAGACACGGCAGACCTGTTACAGGTCCTAACAACAGAGCATACAAGTCACTTTCAGATATGCTCAAAGGTAAGCAGGGACGTTTCAGACAGAACCTTCTTGGTAAGCGTGTTGACTATTCAGGACGTTCTGTTATCGTCGTAGGCCCTGAGCTTAAGATGTATCAGTGCGGTCTGCCAAAGGAAATGGCTCTTGAGCTGTTCAAGCCTTTCGTTATGAAAAGACTTGTTGACACAAATCCTACTATCAACATCAAGTCTGCAAGGAAAAAGGTAGACAGAGCTGAGCCAGAGGTTTGGGACGCACTTGAAAACGTTATTCAGGGTCACCCTGTAATGCTCAACCGTGCGCCTACACTTCACAGACTTGGTATTCAGGCATTCGAGCCTATCCTTGTAGAGGGCAGAGCTATCAAGCTTCACCCACTGGTTTGTACAGCGTTCAACGCTGACTTCGACGGCGACCAGATGGCTGTTCACCTGCCAATCTCAGCAGAGGCTCAGGCTGAGGCAAGATTCCTTATGCTGGCTGCCAACAACCTGTTGAAGCCTTCAGACGGACGCCCTGTTGCAGTTCCTACACAGGATATGATACTTGGTTCTTACTACCTGACACTGAAGAAGGACGGCGAGCCTGGCGAGGGCAAGGTGTTCAGAGATGTGAACGAGGCTCTTATGGCTTACGATCAGCACATCGTTTCACTTCATGCTGCTATCAAGGTAAGAATTACCAAGCAGATAGGCGACAAGCAGGTATCAAAGGTGATAGACGCTACAGTCGGAAGACTTATCTTCAACTCTATCATTCCTCAGAACCTTGGCTTTGTTGACAGAACAAATTCAGAAAAGCAGTTCGATCTTGAGATAAGCTTCCTTGTAAAGAAGAAGCAGCTTTCTGATATCATTGATAAATGTATCCAGAAGCACGGTACTACTACGACTTCCGAAGTTCTCGACAACATCAAGAGCCTTGGTTATAAGTATTCTACAAAGTCTGCTATCACAGTTGCTGTTTGCGACGCTTCTATCCCTGAGGCTAAGAAGGATATCCTTGCAAAGGCTGACGGACTTGTTGACAAGATAGACAAGCAGTACAAGAGAGGTTATATTTCAAGAGAAGAGAAGTCAAAGAAGTTCATCGAGATCTGGAACAACGCTACAGACGAAGTTACAGAGGCTCTGAAAGCTAACCTTGACCCATATAACCCAATCAACATGATGGCTGACTCAGGTGCCCGTGGTTCTATCAACCAGATCAGACAGCTGGCAGGTATGCGTGGACTTATCGCCAACACATCAGGTTCAACTATCGAGATGCCTATCAGAGCTAACTACCGTGAAGGTCTTAACATTCTGGAATACTTCATTTCTTCCAGAGGTGCGAGAAAGGGACTTGCCGATACAGCTCTGCGTACTGCTGACTCAGGTTACCTTACAAGACGTCTTGTTGACGTTTCTCAGGACGTTATCATTCGTCAGGAGGATTGCGGTACTCACGTTGGTATCGAGATATTCGACATAAAGAACGGAAACGAAATGATTGAGCCTCTCAGCGAGAGACTTGTGGGCAGATACCTTGTTGAGGACCTCAAGGATCCTAAGACAGGCGAGATGATATGCTCAAGAAACAAGCTCATAAACGTTCATGACGCTGAAAGAATAGTTGCTGCACTTGAAGCTGAGGGCAAGGATTCTATCTCTATCAGATCAGTTCTTCAGTGTCAGGCTAAGCATGGCGTTTGCGCTAAGTGCTACGGCGCTAACCTTGCAAACGGCAATATCGTACAGGTCGGTGAGGCTGTCGGCGTAATCTCCGCTCAGTCTATCGGTGAGCCTGGTACACAGCTTACAATGAGAACCTTCCACACAGGTGGTATCGCTTCTGCGGAAGATATCACACAGGGTCTTCCTAGAGTCGAGGAACTGTTTGAGAGCAGACGTCCAAAGGGTGCTGCTATCATCACAAGGATCGACGGCGTAGTTAGGATCGAGGAGGTCAAGAAGACCAAGCAGATCACTGTTACAAGCGAGGACACTGAAAATCCTGAGCAGGAGTCTTATGCTATTCCATACGGCTACAAGATAAGAGTTCGTGAGGGACAGGCTGTTACAGCCGGTGAGCCGCTCACAGAGGGTTCTATCAACCCAGCTGATATCCTTGCAGTTAATGGTCCTAAGGCTGTTCAGAACTACATCATCACCGAAGTTCAGAAGGTTTACCGTCTGCAGGGTGTTGATATCAACGATAAGCACATCGAAGTTATCGTTCGTCAGATGATGAGAAAGGTCAAGATCGACGACTCCGGTTCAAGCTATCTGCTCCCTGGTTCACTTATCGACAGAGGAGAGGTCGCAAGACTCAACGAGGAGATACAGGCTCAGATCGACGCTGGCGACGAGAACGCAAGACTTATCACAACTGTTCCTGTTCTTCAGGGTATCACAAAGGCTTCAAGCTACTCGGATTCATTCCTGTCAGCTGCTTCATTCCAGGAGACAACTAAGGCTCTTACAGACGCAGCTATCAGAGGCAAGACCGATAAGCTCATGGGTCTTAAAGAAAATGTTATTATCGGTAAGCTCATTCCTGCCGGCACCGGTATGGACGTTTACAACAACGTTCAGGTGGTCAAGAATGAGAGTGCGGCTAACCATAACACCGCAGAAACACCGTTGTACTAATGACTTTTATATCAGCCTGCATGGTTTTGACCGTGCGGGCTGATTTTTTTATTTTGTATGAAACCTTTTTGCCTGCCACGGCGTTTTAGTATATGAAGGGAAGTGAAAGCATGAAGAATATGACCGAAAGCGAATACCGCCAACTTGTAGAGGAGTATTCGGATATGGTAACAAGGCTTTGCGTGGTGCACACGGGAAATTTTTCCGACGCTGAGGACTGCTATCAGAACGTGTTCTTCAAGCTTTTCAAGCAGATGAAAAAAGGCAGTCTGCCAAACCCGAAAGCGTGGCTCATCAGAGTGGCTCTCAACGAATGCCGGAGTGTTTTGCGGTATCGTTTGAGGAAAAACACAGTCGATCTGAGCAGCATAACGTCTTTCTCAAAGGACGGCAGCGACATAGAGATACTTGACCTTATTTTCAGACTTCCCCCGAAATATCGGGATAGTATTTATCTTTATTACTTTGAGGAGTTGTCAGTGCAGGAGATAGCTAAGCTGACAAAAATCAAGGAAAACACGATAAAAACACATCTCAAACGTGGAAGAGAACAACTGAAGGATATGATAATGTTGTGAACTATATGAATGTCAATAAAGACATAAAGTATCGGGACGTCGAGGACGCCGTCCCCTACAAAAGAGGTAAAAACTATTATGTAGGGGCTGGACTTTCAGCATAACATTGACTAAAGGTATAGTTTGCAATGAGGATATCACAGAAAGGGGCAGCAAATGAAAAAGATAAATGCTTTTTACTGTATAAAAACTCCTTCGGATTGGAAGGAGAGTGTGCTTATGTATGACAAGCCTACAGAGAAAAATAAAACAAAACTTACAGGCTTTCAGCTTGCAGGTGCGGTGCTTGCGGCTTTGCTTCTGGTGGTGGGCGGTGCGCTGACGCTTTATCGCAGCGGTGATGAGCATAAGATCAATGTCGGTATGCAGCAGCCAAGTATAGACAGTTCGGAAAGCCTTGACAGCACTGAGCTTACGGCTGATTTAGAACAGGCACAAAATGCGCTTAAGCAGGTCGTTAAAGACAAAGAGATAACGGCGGTCGGAACGTATGCAGGCTGCGGCTCGGACGGAACGGGATATCTTTTTGTCGATAAGATATATGTTGAGAAATACACTGTTAAAAAGGGCGAATTGATCGACTATGTTACTGTGAATGAATATGAATACCTGAAATACCACTCTTACGCTGCGTTTAAACTTGATTTCAGAGCGAAAAATGTTACCACAGGGAAGTTTGCTTATATTGACGAACTGAAAGTGGGCGAAAAAATCGCAGTCGGCACAAACTGCGATAATCTGAGTAATTGGAACTCGGATGAGATCGCAACAGGTCTTGACGAAACGGTCGGTGGCGACAGCTTTGGAACAGACTTCTATTATTCACTGAGATCATCAATAGCCTATGCTTATGATATCGATACCACAAAAGACACCGGTATTGAAAAGCTTGATAAGCTTGTGCTTGACAGCGTGCAGCATATGTACGAAGATATGATACTGCAAGCTAATAATATTAGCATTGTGCAAAATCCTGTGGAAAAGGACTGGGGCTTGCATATCGATGCGTTGGTAAATTTCAGTCAGCATATCAATTATGATGCTGACAATTACGAAAGGGATATTATCTATCCGCTGATAATAACACCAATTGAAAAGGGTAAAGGCATAAACGTTTCCACAGCAGGAAGGTCAAAGGAAGGCATAATTATCAAGGTGGACGGAAGATATTTCAGTATAACTTCCAATTATAAGGATATTGTGGAGCAGGACGATACTAATAATGAATGGTACGGTTCCCAAAGTGCGACGGTAAAGAAAAACAGAAATTACTTCTTTGATGAAAATGAATGGCTCGTTGCAATTAAATTCGCAACGGGTGCAAACACCTATTTTAGTGATGATCTGAAACTTTATATCAATGAAGTACAAAACGATATAACCTATTCGGACAAGACTGACGACAGCGATTGTGTTATAACTTATCATAGATTCAGCGAGACAGAGGTCGAAGTGGCGGATAAAGGAGAAATTTTAGATACAGACAGCAAAGCGGAATGAGAAATAATTTGCAGGGCAGGGCGTGAAAAGCCGCTGCCCTGTGCTTTTTATAGCTTTTGACAGAAAATTTAACTGAAATTTTCAAAAAGTTAAAAAAGTCAAGAAAAAGTGCTTGACAAGAGACGGAGAATAGTGTATAATATCAAGGTATGCTGATGTATTGTATATCAGCGTATAGTATCAAATCTATGAAAGGAGAGAAAATATGCCAACCTTTAACCAGTTAGTAAGAAAAGGAAGAAATGTCCTTGCAGACAAGTCTACAGCTCCTGCTCTTCAGAAGGGTTTCAACTCAAAGAAGAAGGTAGTTATCGATCAGAGCTGCCCACAGAAGCGTGGCGTTTGCACAGTAGTAAGAACTGCTACACCTAAAAAGCCAAACTCAGCTATGAGAAAGGTTGCCAGAGTTAAGCTCACAAACGGAAACGAAGTTACAGCTTACATCCCTGGTATCGGACACAATCTTCAGGAGCACTCCGTTGTTCTTATCAGAGGCGGACGTGTTAAGGACCTCCCTGGTGTAAGATATCACATCATCAGAGGCACTCTCGACGCTCAGGGCGTTGCTAAGAGAATGCAGGCGAGATCCAAGTATGGCGCTAAGAAGCCAAAGGCAGGAGCAGCCAAGTAATCAAAAACTGAAAAGCTCATTTTAGTAACAAGGTAATAACTCATTGTCGCATATTGCGAAGACCACAGTTTATGTGGAGTGATTAATATATATTAGTTGACTCTACAAGGAACTGACGGGGCTGTAAAACGGCTGTGTGCCGTGGTTACAGAGCGAGTACCTGTGAATTCATTATTTGTGAAGGAGGGAATTAAAGTGCCAAGAAGAGGTAGAGTTACAAAGAGAGACGTGCTTCAGGATCCAGTATACAATTCTAAGCTTGTTACACGTCTTGTAAACAACATCATGCTTGACGGTAAGAAGGGTGTTGCCCAGAAGATCGTTTACGGAGCATTTGAAATTGTCGAAGAAAAGACAGGCAGACCTGCTCTTGAAGTATTCCAGGAGGCTATGGATAACATCATGCCTGAGCTGGAGGTCAAGGCTCGCCGTGTAGGCGGTGCGACTTACCAGGTACCAATGGAGGTTCGTCCTGACAGAAGACAGACACTTGGTCTGAGATGGATAACAAAGTATTCTCGTGAGAGAAACGAGGACACAATGAGAGAGAGACTCGCAGCAGAGATCCTCGACGCTCTTAACGGCGTTGGCGGTTCATGCAAGAAGCGTGACGAAACTCATAAGATGGCTGAAGCTAACAAGGCTTTCGCTCATTACAGATGGTAAGAGGTATAAAGGAGGATATATATGGCAAGAGAATGTAAATTGCAGGATTACCGTAATATCGGTATCATGGCACACATCGACGCCGGCAAGACTACTACTACAGAGCGTATCCTGTTTTATACCGGTGTAAACTATAAGATCGGTGAAACACACGACGGTGCATCTACAATGGACTGGATGGCACAGGAGAAGGAGAGAGGTATCACAATTACTTCTGCTGCTACTACTTGCTACTGGAAGGGTCACAGACTTAACATTATAGATACTCCGGGCCACGTTGACTTTACAGTTGAGGTTGAGCGTTCACTTCGTGTACTCGACGGTTCTGTAACAGTTCTTTGTGCTAAGGGTGGTGTTGAGCCTCAGACTGAAACAGTTTGGAGACAGGCTGATAACTATCAGGTACCAAGAATGGTATATGTCAACAAGATGGATATCATGGGTGCAAACTTCTACAACGTTTTGAATATGCTCCATGAAAGACTTCATTGTAACGCCGTTCCTATCCAGCTCCCTATCGGTGCTGAGGACGACTTCAAGGGTATCGTCGATCTGCTCGAAATGAAGGCTTATGTATACTATGATGACCTTGGAAAGGATATCCGTCAGGAAGAGATTCCTGAGGACCTTAAGGAAAAGGCTGAACAGTATCACGCTGACCTTATCGAGCATCTTGCAGAAGTTGATGACGATCTCGCTGAGAAGTATTTCGCAGACGAAGAGATCACTATCGACGAGATGAAGAAGGTAATCAGAAAGAGTACTATCGCTAACACAATGGTACCTGTTACTTGCGGAACTTCATACAGAAACAAGGGCGTTCAGAAGCTTCTTGACGCTATTGTAGATTATATGCCTTCACCTATCGACGTACCACACATCAAGGGTACTGACGTAAATACAGGTGAGGAAGTTGAGAGAATTTCAGGCGACGATCAGCCATTTGCTGCTCTCGCATTCAAGATCGCTACAGACCCATTCGTTGGAAAGCTCTGCTACTTCAGAGTTTATTCAGGTGTTCTGACAGCCGGTTCTACAGTTTATAACTCCACTAAGGACAAGGACGAGAGAATCGGAAGAATCGTTCAGATGCACTCTAACGCTAGAAAGGATATCGATACTATCTACGCTGGTGATATCGGTGCCGCTATCGGTCTGAAGAACACAACAACAGGTGACACTCTTTGTGATGAAGAGCACCCTGTACTTCTTGAGTCAATGGAATTCCCTGAGCCTGTTATCCAGCTCGCTATTGAGCCTAAGACTAAGGCAGGTCAGGAAAAGATGGGTATCGCTCTTGCAAAGCTTGCTGAAGAGGACCCAACATTCAGAACTTATACTTCTGAGGAAACAGGTCAGACAATTATCGCCGGAATGGGCGAGCTGCACCTTGAGATCATCGTAGACAGACTTCTCCGTGAGTTCAAGGTAGAGGCTAATGTCGGTGCTCCTCAGGTTTCATATAAGGAAACAATCACTGCTCCTGCAAGCGTTGATTACAAGTACGCTAAGCAGTCAGGTGGTAAGGGTCAGTACGGTCACGTTAAGATCAACGTTGAGCCAAATGAGTCCGGTAAGGGCTATGAGTTTATCAACAAGGTTGTCGGCGGTGCTATTCCTAAGGAATACATTCCTGCAGTTGACGCAGGTATCAGGGGCGCTATGGAGAACGGTGTTCTCGCAGGCTTCCAGGTAGTTGACGTTAAGGTTGAGCTGTACGATGGATCTTATCACGAAGTCGACTCTTCTGAAATGGCATTTAAGATCGCCGGTTCTATGGCGTTCAAGGAGGCTATGAGAAAGGCTTCACCAATCATTCTTGAGCCTATCATGAAGGTTTGCGTTATCGCTCCTGATGATTATCTCGGAACAGTTATAGGCGACCTCAACTCCCGTCGTGGACAGATCCTCGGTCAGGAGCAGAGAACTGGTGCTGTTCAGGTAGACGCTCTCGTTCCACTGTCTGAAATGTTTGGTTACTCAAATGACCTGCGTTCTAAGACACAGGGTCGTGGACAGTACACAATGGAGCCTGACAGCTACATTCAGGTGCCAAAGTCTATCTCTGAGAAGATCATGGCTTCAAGAAACAAGGACTAATAAATTTGCGGAAAATTTTCTGTTTTTTCTATTGCAAATTTGCTTTTTATTTGATATAATTATACTACGGTATGTTAAATCGGAAACTATTAAATTTTAAGGAGGAAAATTCCTATGGCAAAGGCACATTTCGAAAGAACCAAACCACACGTTAACATTGGTACAATCGGTCACGTTGACCACGGTAAGACAACTCTTACTGCTGCTATCACAAAGACTCTTGCTCTTGAAGGTCTTGCTGAGAAGAAGGATTACAATAACATCGACTCAGCTCCAGAGGAGAGAGAGAGAGGAATTACAATCAACACAGCTCACGTTGAGTATGAGACAAAGAACCGTCACTATGCTCACGTTGACTGCCCAGGCCACGCTGACTATGTAAAGAACATGATCACTGGTGCTGCTCAGATGGACGGCGCTATCCTCGTAGTTGCTGCTTCTGATGGTCCTATGGCTCAGACAAGAGAGCACCTTCTCCTTGCTAGACAGGTAGGCGTTCCAGCTATCGTTGTTTTCATGAACAAGGCTGACCAGGTTGACGATGAAGAGCTTCTCGATCTCGTTGAGATGGATATCAGAGAGCTCCTCGACAAGTACGATTTCCCTGGCGACGAGACTCCAATCATCAAGGGTTCAGCTCTTGCAGCTCTTGAAGCTCCAGACGATCTTTCAGATCCAGCTTACAAGCCAATCCTTGACCTTATGGACGCTGTTGACACATTTATCCCAACACCAGACAGAAAGTCTGATCTCCCATTCCTGATGCCTGTTGAGGACGTATTCACAATCACAGGCCGTGGTACAGTTGCTACTGGTAGAGTTGAAAGAGGTCAGCTCAAGACTGGTGACGAAGTTGAGATCCTCGGACTTTCAACTGAGAGACCAAAGACTGTTGTAACAGGTATCGAGATGTTTAGAAAGATCCTTGACTACGCTGAGGCAGGCGACAACATCGGTGCACTTCTCCGTGGTATCCAGAGATCTGACATTCAGAGAGGCCAGGTTCTTTGTAAGCCAGGTTCCATTCACCCATACACAAAGTTCTCAGGTCAGGTTTACGTTCTGAAGAAGGAAGAGGGCGGCCGTCATACTCCATTCTTCAACAACTACAGACCACAGTTCTATTTCAGAACAACAGACGTTACTGGCGTTATCACACTTCCTGCTGACAAGGAAATGTGCATGCCTGGCGATAACGTAGAGATGGATGTTGAGCTTATCACTCCAATCGCTATCGAAGAGGGACTTCGTTTCGCTATCCGTGAGGGTGGTAGAACAGTAGGTTCTGGCGTCGTTACAGCTGTTAGAGACTAATTTTTAGTTCGCTATATAAAGATCGGGTACAATATGTATCCGATCTTTTTTTTGTCTTAAAATATTATGAATAATAAGTTAAATGATATTTGCATGCTTTAAAAAAGTACGGTGATATGCTATAATTAGTATATCGGAGGTGAGAATTTGAACGATACAAATACTAAAGATTATATGATTGACGTTGCCCAGGATACCACTTATCAAAATCAGAGTGATGATTATAAGAAGTCGTTTGCAAAGTGGCGTTCAAATCCTCAGAATTCTTTTGGATTCCAGTTTATACATGATACAAGAGAACACTCATACATTGATGGCGAGGGTTTTGTGCCTCATAAGGCAGAGGTAGCAGAGAGGATCTCTATGCTAAAATGTTGTAGTTTGTTGGGCATTTGTCTTGTGGTAATGCTTGCTATTGATTTTCTTAACTATTTTATAGTGAATAAATACGCGCCGGATACAACTGGTACATTTGTGTATTTTTCTCAAACAGATGGCGGATATGGCAGATATGGTGTTGGAATGACTTTTATTTTAGGTCTGTTGTTTGCCGCAAAGTTTGTTGTGCCTGGTCTTATTTTTAAGATCGTTACTAAGATCCCTAATAAAGTCGTTTTTGCAAATTCAAAGGGCTACGAAAAAATGCGTGGAACTGCTGTGGTAATTATGATGGTCATAATCGTTGTGGGCAGAGTTGGACAATATATCCTTAGTCTGCTGTTTTCAGCTGTGCATTTAGATGGGATATATTCTATTTTTGTATTCTCTGAAGATCCTGTTGTTGCTCTTGTTTCTTTTGCTTTCTTTGCGATCATTGTTCCTATAATGCAAGAGATAGTATTTCGAGGAATTTTTTTGCAGACTTTTCGGCAATTTGGCGACACCTTCGCTATTATGATCACTGCTGTTGTGAACGGTTTATGCTACTATGATATTACATATCTGCCTTTTGTTGTATGCTGTACTGCGGTTCTTGGACTTTTTACTATACGAACAGGCTCGGTTTTTACTGCAATTTCAATGAGTATTTGCGCCCACATCACGAATTTTGTATTAAGTTACATTGTTCTTTATGATCTTCCTTATGCCAAAATAGCAGAAGTCATAATCTGTACAGTGATCGTTGGTGTATCACTTGTGATGTACTCGAAGCTTACAAGCTTTGGTGACTGGACATTCAACATTGAAAATGATAATTCTTTTATGACGATGTCAAAGCGAGTTAAATCTTTCATTGCAACTAACTCGATCGCAGTGTGGATAGCTGCAATTCTTGTGACCATGTTTGTGTGTGCGAGGATAATATGACGAGAGATGAGCTTTACATGAAAAAAGCGTTGGAGCTTGCGGAAATTGCCGCAGAGCAGGGGGAAGTACCTGTGGGTGCGATAGTTGTGAAGCGTTCCAGCGGTGAAATAATCGGCAGGGGATTCAATGGTCGTGAGTATGGGCGTTCCCCTTTGACTCATGCCGAACTTGTGGCTATTGAGGAAGCGAGTCACAATCTTGGGGGTTGGCGGCTTATGGGTTGTGAGCTTTTTGTTACTCTCGAGCCTTGTCCTATGTGTACGGGTGCGATAATAAATTCTCGAATTGAGCGTGTGGTTTTTGGTGCGTATGACCAAAAGGCTGGTTCTTGCGGGTCGGTGGTAAATCTTTTTGAGCTACCCTATAATCACAGACCTCTTTGCACAGGCGGTGTACTGCAAGAGCGGTGTGCAGATACACTGACGGAATTTTTCAAAAATCTTAGACGTAAAAAAAACCTCTCCGAATAGTTCGGGGAGGTTTTTCTTATATTTCGTTTCGATTTTCCAAAGCCTTGTAAAGCGTCACTTCATCAGCATATTCAAGCACTCCGCCAACGGGTAGACCGAACGCCAAACGTGTGACCTTTACACCAAGGGGTTTCAGAAGCCTTGAAATGTAAATTGCCGTAGCTTCGCCATTAACTGTAGGATTAGTAGCCATAATGACTTCTTTAACATTCTCAGGCTCTATCCTCGCAAGCAGTTCTTTTATTTTAAGCTTGTCAGGGGAAATGTCGTCCATAGGGGAGAGAAGTCCATGCAAAACATGGTAAACGCCTTTGTACTCCTTAGTACGCTCGAAAGCTGCTATATCCTTTGGGTCTTCTACTACGCAGACCGTTGTGTGGTCACGTCTTGGGTCGGCACAGATAGGGCACTTTGGCTTGTCAGTAAAGTTCTGGCAAACACTGCAAAGATGAACGCTTTTGTGGGCATTAGTGATAGCCGCTGCAAAAGCCGATGCGTCCTCGTCTGTCATGGACATGACATAGTAGGCAAGGCGCTGTGCGGACTTCATGCCTATACCAGGGAGCTTTGCAAATTGCTCTGCCAGAAGTACCAAAGGCAGTGCGTTTGACTCAGCCATTAAAACAGACCTGGGAATGATACTCCGCCTGTGAGTTTCTGCATTTCAGTGTCGCTTACTTCATCGAGGTTAGCAACAGCCTGATTGAAAGCTGCCATAACGAGGTCCTGAAGTGTTTCAACGTCCTCTGGATCAACTACCTCAGGCTTGATGTCAAGCTTAAGGACGTTTCTCTTGCCGTTGATAGTTACCTCAACAACTCCGCCACCTGCTGTACCTGTGAACTCTCTCTGCTCAAGGTCTGCCTGAAGAGCTGTGATCTCGTCCTGCATTTTCTGAGCCTGCTTGAGCATCTGATTCATGTTATTGGAAGGACCCTTGCCCATTCCCTGTGGAAGTCTTGCTTTCATTTTAAAAACTCCTTATATTCAAAATTATATTTTTATATCAACTTCAATATCAAGTTTTTTCGCTTTGTCAAGCAACTGATTTATAGGATTTTCCGTATCCTCAGGTGCGACATTTTTGGCTGATTTGACTTTGATAGTGAAGTTTTGTCCGAAATTATTTTTCAGTATCTCATTAAGCACCGTAGCATCGCCGCTTGCTTTGAACTTTTTGAGATAAAAGTCATTGTGTACTATCATAAGCAACACATTCTGACACATATAAGCCTTTGAATTGACTAAGAAACAGCCTATGGCAGGATTTGTCTGCTTGACCTGCTCCACAATGTTGTCCCAAGTTTGCACAAGCTTGAAGTCACTTGCTTTCATTTTCTTGAAATCCGGGTCAAAAGGCTTTGGTGGTGGAGCTTGTTCCTGCTGAACTGGTGTGGCGATCTGCGGTTGAGTCTGCAAAACGGCACCATTTTTTAGTGCATTCTCAAGCTGAGTTATTCTATTAAGAAGCACTGTGATCTCAGCATTGCCTGATACAGCCTGTACAGTTGCACCTGCTTTTTGAGCAGCTCCGCACAGCTTTATGATACACATTTCAAGCTCGATACGCTTTGATGTGCTTTTTGCAAAACGCTCGCTGCACTCCTGCAAAGTATTTATATCCCCGAGTATCTCGTCAAGCTTCATGCGTTCTGCAAGGGCTTTAAGTCTTTTATACTCGTCAGGCAGACAAGTTATAAGATCCTTGTTGTTGTCGATAGTTTTGATTATCATGACATTTCTCATCTGAGCGAGCAGTTCACCTGCCAAGACTTTCAGATCTTTTGACATATCATAAAGCTTGTCAACGACCCTGAGTGCGCCTGCGGCATCCTTTTCGGCTATCTTTTCGAGAATATCAAAAAGATAATCACGTCCTGCAATGCCGGAAGCTGAGGACACAACGTCAAGGGTGATGTCATTTTCATAGGCAACGCACTGGTCTAAAAGAGAAAGTGCGTCACGCATACCACCGTCAGAAAGCCTTGCTATCATGCCTGCGGCATCTTCGTGGAGGGTAAAGCCCTCCTGAGAAGCAATATACATAAGCCTTGAAACGATATCCTCGTTTCTTATCCTGTGAAAGTCGAAATGCTGGCATCTCGACACGATAGTTGCAGGAACTTTATGTATCTCCGTAGTGGCAAGAATAAACTTGACATGCGGAGGAGGTTCTTCCATAGTTTTCAGCAGGGCATTGAATGCGCCAGCGGAAAGCATATGCACCTCGTCTATGATATATACCTTATATTTACATCTTTCAGGAGTATAGACAACGCCTTCACGCAATTCTCTGATATCGTCTACTTTAGAATTTGAAGCAGCGTCAATCTCGATAATATCGGAAAGAGTGCCGTTGTCAGCGTCTTTGCATATCTCACATTCAAGGCATGGCTCACCGTCATGTGGGTCAAGGCAATTGATAGCCTTTGCAAAAATTCTTGCGCAGGTGGTCTTTCCCGTACCTCTCGAGCCTGTGAAAAGATAGGCATGAGCGGTCTTGCCGCTTTTTATCTGATTTTTGAGAGTAGTTGTAATATGCGGTTGTGAAACAACATCGTCAAATGACATTGGACGCCATTTTCTGTACAATGCCTGATACAAAACTCTCACTCCAATCAAGAAAATAAAAAAATCAATCCGACATATGGGCGTGCGGGCGGAACTGTGACACACGAAACAAACCGCTTAATGCTGCTCGGTTCCCCGCCTGACATGGTTCACAGCGTTTCATTGCACAGGACCCGCACACCTATATCTCGGATTGATGAGGAACAATAACTGAATCATATCAATCTAACTTTTGTTACCTTACTATTATAACATACTTCCAATGAAATTTCAAGTGTTTTTGAAAAAAAGTTATAAAAAAGGCAAAGAACATCAACGCCGCTGAACAAAGCTGGACAGCGGCGGATATTATGCGCTTGTAAAATTATATCAGGTGGCAATAATGAAATTCAGCTTGCCGAACGGATAGTTCACCGGGATACAGAATGCAGTGCCTGACAGGGCAAGCTCACCATTTTCCAAAAATTCCTGCGGTGTAAGTGTAAGCTCAACGCCATGCTCGTTTGACTCATTTACAACGAACAGACCGTCGTTTACGTTCAGAAATTCGCCTGCTGTAGCGTTTACAAAGTCATCGACCTCCGTGAAGCTCTCTTTTGCAAACCTCTCAGCGAAAGCCATATATGTCTTTGAATCTGTGGCAATGCAAGCCTCAGCGTTATACTTTCCATTTATTTTTTGGATAACGATATGTTCTGCTGCAAAATTCTTTATAACTGACGCTTCCATAGGAGTGAAATCGTCACCGATAAATCTGATAAGATTTTTGAAAAGCAAAGTAACATAATCAGTACAGATACGAGCATTTTCATCATTGTCAAAATGATAGAACTCATTGATAAGGTTATGTAAAGTTTCTGTTTGATTGTCTGAAATATCGTCGGTTATCTGATTTTCAGCCTTATAGTCTTTAAGTGCCTTTTCAAACTCGGCGTTGGTAAGAGCACCGTTATTAACAAGGGTCTGACCCAGGAGCAGATAATCAGTAGGCTGCTGAGCGAGAAGCTTTTCAACGTCGTCAGCGGTAACATAGCCAAGCTCCACGGCAAGGTCGCCAAAACGTTTATCGACACTCTGCTGAGTGATATTGACGTGCTCCACCTGCTCGGCTGTCATAAGACCAGCGTTTATAGCGAGAACGCCAAGGCGAAGTCTTGTATGCTTTTTAGCCTCGAAAGCCTGAGTAAGATCCTCAGCGGTACAAAGCTTATGGTTAAAGAGGTAGCCTCCAAAAAACTGCGCAAACATTTACAGTACCCCCTTTGCAACGTTCTCAAGGACTTTAAGAGCGTCATTATCAGCTATAGGTTTCTGCAAAAAGTCCACAGCTCCCGACTTAAGAGCGTCTTTCAAATGGCTCTGAGTACCAACAGAAGAAGCCATTATCACCTTAGCGTCAGGGTCTTCTGCTATTATCTGTTTGAGGGCTTCAATACCTGTTACCTTTGGCATAATGATATCCATGAAAACCACGTCAGGCTTGAACTCCTTATATTTGCTAACAGCCTCTTCACCGTCGGCTGCTTCATAAACGGCTTTTACTCCAAATCCAGAAATAGACATACTGAGCTTTTTGCGAGCGAACATAGAATCGTCGCATATAAGCACTGTCATTTCATTTATATTCACGATAGATCCCTCCCGATTATTTTGCGGCAGCAGTTCCGTAATTGCCGATGACGGAGAAAATAATCTCTCTACTGCCTTGTTTTTAATTATATCATAAAAATCTCCAAAAGTCAAGAGTCGTCAAATATGTTTTATGTTGAAAATATACAAACGAGTAAATGCAGAATTTACTTGCAGTTTGCTTGACAAAATGAAAAAAGTATGCTATAATCATAGTGTTATGTGCCGGTGTGATGGAATTGGCAGACGTGTCGGACTCAAAATCCGATGGTAGCGATACCGTACCGGTTCGACCCCGGTCACCGGCACCATGAAAACGGGTTCTTGTATCAAGAGCCTGTTTTTTTTATTAGTGTCCTCATTCTCTTCTGTCTCTGCTTCACCACCAAGAGCATTGGCGATGACCTCGGCTTGACAGTGCTTTCAGACGAACGGAAACGCCCCTCAGAGCCGTCCGAGCCTGCCGAGCGGAAAACTAACCGCCTGAAAAGAAAAGACCTGAGAAGTACTTGTGTGAGCAAATCTCAGGTTATTCAGTTTCAAAAAGGGTATGCTGTCATTGTGGCGCGCGCCATAATGATGATACGGACTTGTGTGGAACGGTTTGCAGGTGTTCTAATAGACTACGGGCAAGCGGCACACATCAATATTGTGCCTTAACGAAATCTTAACGCCGTAACCGTAATCTTAACAGCACTTTAACCGCTCATGTGATATAATAAAGCTATAATTTGAACGAGAGGTGTACGATGTTACATAAAAATAGAGTAAAAAACAGAACTCATATGACTTCATTTCGGGTCATCATTATCAGCTTCTTTTGCCTAATTCTGGTAGGTACGCTGCTTCTGATGCTGCCGATCTCATCAAGGCAGCGGTGTGTGACTTCATTCCCTGATGCAATGTTCACAGCCGTTTCAGCTACCTGTGTGACTGGGCTTGTTGTAAAGGATACTGCTACATACTGGTCTCTGTTTGGGCAGGTGGTCATTCTGATGCTAATTCAGATCGGAGGTATGGGCGTTATCACCGTCGGGCTTGCGATCATTAGAGCATCAGGGCGGAAAATCGGTCTGTGGCAGCGCAGTACGATGCAGGAATCCATCTCCGCACCGCAGGTAGGCGGTATTGTGAAGCTGACAGGCTTTATCCTTAAAACATCACTTATCATAGAGATGATCGGTGCGGCTTTGCTTGCACCCGTTTTCTGCAATGATCTTGGTATCGCTAAGGGACTGTGGTATTCCTTGTTTCACAGCATATCGGCTTTTTGCAATGCAGGCTTTGATCTGTTCGGCATAAAAGAACCGTTCTCATCGCTGACCTTTTACCACAGCAACATCTATCTCAATATCATCATTATGCTGCTAATTATTACGGGAGGCATCGGCTTCCTCGTCTGGGGCGATATCGGAACACACAAGCACAGGATCAGGCGCTTCTCTCTGCAAAGCAAGGTCGTACTGATGACATCTGCTGTCTTGATCGTTCTGCCTGCGCTGTATTTCTTCTTTTTTGAATATGACCATGGGACTATCCATGACCGGACGATCCATTCACTGTTTCAGTCTGTTACAACACGAACCGCAGGCTTTAACACAACTGATCTTGCTGCTATGGATGAATCAGGTACAGCCATTATGGTCATTCTTATGCTTATAGGCGGTTCTCCAGGTTCCACCGCAGGCGGTATGAAAACAGCGACTTTTGCTGTTCTGTTCCTTTCTGCGATCACAGTGTTTAGCCGCAGAAATGATGTGCAGTGCTTCAAAAGAAGAATATCAGACGAAACTGTCCGCAGTGCAGGCGCTGTTTTGTTTATGTATCTTGTATTGTTCTTTACAAGCGGTGTCATTATCAGCAGAGTGGAAAATCTACCGCTGCTGACCTGTCTGTTTGAAACAAGCTCAGCTATCGGTACTGTAGGGCTGTCACTCGGCATTACAAGCGGTCTGTCTGCTGTATCCCGTGTGATACTGATGATACTTATGTTTTTCGGGAGAGTCGGCGGACTGACACTCATTTATGCAGCTCTGCCGTCGGCGGACAGTCAGAATTCACGCTTACCGCTTGAAAAAATATCCGTAGGATAAGGAGTCTTGTATATGAAAACAGTTTTAATTATCGGAGTAGGTCAATTTGGCAGTCATATTGCCAGACGCATGGAGGAGCTTCGGTGTGAGGTCATGGCAGTAGATGAAAATGAGAAGCATATCAACGATATCCTGCCTTATGTGACCAACGCAAGGATCGGTGACAGCACCAATGAGGAATTTCTCCGTTCGCTTGGTGTAGGAAACTATGATGTTTGTATCGTTGCCCTCGGCAGCCGGTTTCAGTCCTCTCTGGAAACAACGTCTTTGCTCAAGGAGCTGGGGGCAAAGAAAGTCATATCCCGTGCGACAAATGATGTACAAATGAAATTCCTGCTTAAAAACGGAGCCGATGAGGTTGTCTATCCTGAGAAGCAGATGGCACTTCGCATCGCTACAAAATATGCATCAGACAGCATACTCGACTTTATTCATCTGGATAACAATTACTCGATCTACGAACTGAAAGTACCGAAGGACTGGTTCGGAAAGTCGCTTTCACAGATCGATATACGAAAGAAATTCAAGATCAATATTCTGACGATCAAACGAGGAGAAGAGGTATTTATCCCTTCACCGGACACTGTAATTGAAACTGATGACATCGCATTTGTCATAGGTGAGGTTCGGGATATCCAGAAGTGTTTCAGAATCTAGGAGATGATCGTGTGAGAGATGTTCTGCTTGCACTATCTGTAGGAGCAATGTTTCTCTACGGCTTTTATATTATGAAAAAAGTAGATGAATTCATCGAGGAGATACAAAAGAGCAGACGTGGACACGACCTGTCAGAAGATGATGTTGACGAACACAAAAGTGATATGTTATAATAACAAGGGTGATCCTTATGACTGCTAATTCTATAAAAAGCTCTAAAGCATTTTCTGTGTTCAAAGACTCCGCTATATGTATTGTGGTGCTGACAGCCGCAACACTTGCCGGATACGCATTCAAAGCCTTTCAACTTGCCGATGCGGACATTATCATGCTGTATATTATTGCTGTGCTTGTGATATCCATTTTTACATCAAAGATGTATTTCTGCCTGATATCATCATTAGTAGGAGTAATGCTTTTCAACTGCTTCTTCACCTATCCTGAGTTTTCTCTTTCAGTTCACGATGCAGGCTATCTTGTCACATTTGTGACGATGTTTATTACAGCGTTCATTGCAGGAACGCTTGCCAATAAGCTGAAACGCAATATCCTGATCGCCGAGCAGAATGCCCGTGAAAAGGAGGAGGCGGCACTTCTGGCGCAGAATGAACAGCTTAGAGCTGATATGCTCCGTTCCATATCCCATGATCTCAGAACACCGCTGACCTCCATATCAGGCAATGCCAGTACGCTCATTTCCGGCGGCGATACGCTTGATGAGTCAGCACGTCAGCAGATATACACGGATATTTATTCCGAATCAATGTGGCTTATTGAAATGGTGGAAAATCTTTTATACGCTACACGAATTGAGGACGGCAGAATGCAGCTCAATATCTCGGTAGAGATACTTGATGACATTGTTCAGGAGGCTGTCAGACACACCAAACGCACTCACCCAAAGCGAAATATCATCGTTGATATGTATGACGAGATAATCCCCGTTATGGCAGATGCGAACCTTATCGTACAGGTCATAGTCAATCTTATGGATAATGCTGTTAAGTACAGTGATGAGGATTCTGATGTTACCGTCAGTGTGCGCCGAGAAAATGCGCATACTGTTGTGATATCCGTGTCCGATCACGGCTCTGGTATCTCCGATGAAGAAAAAGAAAAGGTATTTGATATGTTCTATACGGGCGGCAGCCGTTCCTCAGACAGCAGAAGAAGTCTGGGGCTGGGGCTTGCACTGTGCAGGTCAATTATTACTTCACACGGCGGTACTATATCTGTCAGCGACAACATACCAAACGGTACGGTTGTCAGCTTTACTCTGCCAATAGGAGAGGTCGATCTAAATGAATGAATATCTTGTTCTGGTGGTGGAGGACGACAAGCCTATCAGAAATCTTATTACAACTACTCTTAAAATGAACGACTATCGCTTTATTACAGCTGTCAGGGGCAACGAAGCGATCATGCTCAGCGCTTCGCATAAGCCTGATATTATCATACTTGACCTTGGACTGCCTGATATTGACGGCGTTGAGGTGATAGAGCATATACGCACTTGGAGCGATGTTCCTATCATCATAGTCAGTGCAAGGAGCGAGGAAAGGGACAAGATAACAGCCCTTGACAAAGGTGCAGATGATTACCTGACAAAGCCTTTCTCTGTTGACGAACTTCTCGCAAGGCTCAGGGTGATACAAAGGCGGCTTATGAAGTCCGAAAACATCTCGGTCACGGAGTTTGTCAATGGCAGACTACGGATAGACTATGTTTCGGGCTGTGTTCACCTTGATGATGAAGAAATTCACTTGACACCGATAGAATACAAGCTGCTTTGCCTGCTTGCCAAGAATGTCGGCAAGGTGCTGACGCATAAGTACATTATCCAAAGTGTATGGGGAACTCCTGCGGATAACAGCGAAGCCTCCCTGCGTGTATTTATGGCTACCCTGCGAAAAAAGCTGAGTGACAGCAGTCAGGCGCTGATACAAACACATATCGGTATTGGGTATCGTATGATGAAATTATAGTTTTAGGGAGCAGTACAAAGCAGATACTTTATTTGATGATCTGTATCGCCTTCAATGGCTGAAAAAACAATTGAACTGATTTTTTCTAAAGGAAAAAATGGCAATGCCTTCCACTCACGGAGGACATTGCCCTTTTCCTTATGCTGTGATTATATCAGTCCTGAATCTCCTACAGCATAGTTGCAATCCTGTATAATAAAACTTGACACATACAAAACAATCAAAGTATAATAAAAACAAAGGAGTGTGTCATCAATGGGAACAGGAAAACAATATGATGAAGAGTTTAAAAAGCAGGCAATAAAGCTCGCAAAGGAGATTGGCACCTAGCTTTATGCCGCTGTGTGTATTTTTTTTGTATCGTGTATTATTTTACAGTTCACCTGCCCTAATTTGACAAAAGTACGTCAATGGAGTATAATGTAACCAGCGTTACGCAAATTAATTATAGGCAATACCACACAAGACAAGCCTATACCTATTATTATAGAAACGAGGTCATGAAAATGAGCGAGGAAAGAATACCTAAGAGAAGTGAAGTGCCTGAACAGTTCAAGTGGGCACTGGAGGATATTTATGCCACTGACGAAAAGTGGGCGGAGGACTTGCAGAAGCTTAAGGCTATGCCTGAGAGGATAGCGGCGTTCAAGGGCAGGCTTAGCGAGAGTGCTGACACGCTTTATGATTTTATGAAACTTTCAGACGAGATATCTGTTCTTTGCGACAGCCTTGGCAACTATGCTCAAAGACGTTCTGACGAGGACACTGCAAATGCAAAGTATCAGGGCTTTCTCGGTCAGCTTATGAACGCTTATGTTGCAGTAAACTCAGCAGGAAGCTTTGAAACACCTGAGATCATTTCTATCGAGGAGGATAAGCTTCAGAAATTCTATGAGGATAAGCCTGAGTTGAAGCTTTATAAGCGTGCGCTGGATAAGCTCCGCCGCAAAAAGGCTCATATCCTCTCTGAGGCTGAGGAGAAGATACTTGCCCTGACTGGTGAAATGGGTCAGTCCCCTGAGAATATCTACTCTATGTTTTCTGACGCAGACCTGCGTTTCCCTGACGCTGTGGATAAGGACGGCAAGGCTCATCAGGTCACACACGGAAGCTATATCCCACTGGTGCAGAGCGAGGACAGAATACTGAGAAAGTCGGCTTTCGAGTCTATGTACGGCACATTTGACAAGTTCAAGAACACCTGTGCGGCAACACTGTCGGCACAGATAAAAGCGGTAAACTTCTATGCAAAGGCAAGAAGATATGATTCAAGTCTTGAAGCCGCTTTGGACGGAACAGAAGTACCTGTTTCAGTGTACAAAAACCTTATTGAAGCCGTTCATGACAATATGCACTATATGTACGATTATGTTGCACTGAGAAAGAAGCTTTTGGGCGTTGATGAGCTGCATTTCTATGATCTTTATACTCCTGTTGTTCCTGACGCAGATATGAAGATAACCTTTGAGGAGGCTAAGGAAACTGTCCTGAAAGCCCTTGCACCTATGGGTGAGGATTACCTTGCAATACTCAAAGAGGGCTTTGAAAACCGCTGGATAGACGTCTACGAGAACGAGGGCAAAACAAGTGGAGCATATTCCGCAGGTGCAAGAGTTCACCCTTATGTGCTGCTCAATCATAAGGATACACTTAACTGTATGTTTACTCTGGCGCACGAAATGGGTCATGCTATACACTCGTATCTTTCAAATAAAAATCAGCCTGTGGTATATTCAGATTACGTTATCTTCGTGGCAGAGGTAGCCTCAACTTGCAACGAAGCCCTTCTTATGCAGTATCTGCTGAAAAATACCGAGGATAAAAAGCAGAGAGCGTATCTTATAAATTACTTTCTTGAACAGTTCCGTACCACACTTTACCGCCAGACAATGTTCGCAGAGTTTGAGCTGAAAATAAATGAAATGGTAGCGGCAGGGGAGAGTCTGACAGCCGAGGGGCTGAACGAGCTTTACGGCCAGCTAAACAAGCTTTATTTCGGTGACGGAATAGTGCTTGATGATGAGATAAAATTGGAGTGGGCAAGGATACCGCACTTCTATTATGACTATTATGTTTATCAGTACGCAACAGGCTATTCCGCAGCTATCGCACTTTCACAGAGAATATTGAAGTATGGCGAACCTGCGGTAAAGGATTATATAGGCTTCCTGAAAGGCGGCTGCTCAACTGACCCTATCTCATTGCTTAAGGGTGCAGGTGTAGATATGGCAACAACTCAGCCTATTAATGAAGCACTTGCAATGTTCGGAGAGCTTGTAAAGGAAATGGAAGAAGCAATGGCGGAGTGAGTGAGGAGTGAGGTAAGTGAGGAGTGAGGAGTGAGGAATGTGCATAGCTGAACCGAGCAAATTACTAAGCACCGAGCGAAGCGAGCAATAAAGCGCAGGCTCAAGCCCGACGCTAGAGGGCTTGTGGGGTCAAGGGGCAAAGCCCCTGCGGAGTATGAGGCAGAGCCTCATTCGGCGACAGCCGACTAAGCGGTGCAGAAAAGTAAAAAAGCACACAACAGTAAAAGAAATAATAAAGCGGTGTCGGAGAACAAATCTCTGCACCGCTTTTTCCTATCCCATTAAACAAAGTAAAATCCGCAAAGAGCGACAGCGATTTTGCGGCACAACAAACTATCCCCTACAATCAAATGCTGCCTTTACCACTTCTTATCTATATCCGCACAACGCATACCTATCTTCAACGCCCTCAGTTCAACATAACAGCCGCATAAAACGCACATTCCGTCCACAAGCTTTTCGCAATCCTTGCAAAACGCCAAACGCCGACGATACTCTTCCTCCGATACCCTCTTGTCCGCAGGATATGTCGCAATGTGCGAACGCATATCACGGAGAAAATCATTTTCGTCCATATTCTCCAACAGGCATTTTCTGCACTGAACCTTTGTTATATCACTCATAAAAATTTCTCCATTGTACAAAAAAAGCGGACAGCTCAATGCCGTCCGCCTTGTTATCTTATTCTACAGAAATGATGTAGTAGTAAACAGGCTGACCGCCGTTTATAAGGTTTACATCAAGATTTGAGAACTTCGCAGCTACCTGCTTTTGCAGTGCCTCGGCCGCCTCGTCTGTAACGTCTGAGCCGTAAAGGATCGTGATGAATGAGCTGTCGCCCTTAACAAGCTTCTTTGTGAGCTTGTAAGCCGCCTTTGAAACGTCCTTTTCCACAAAGCTCAGCTTGCCGTTTTCAATGCAGAGTATCTCGCCCTGCTTGATAGCGTGACCCTCATAGTCAGAATCCCTTGCCGCAAATGTTACCTGACCTGTGGCAACTCTTTCAAGTGCATTGGTCATCTCAATGCGGTTCGTATTGAAATCAGCGTCAGGGTCAAATGCCAGCATTGCTGACATTCCCTGCGGTATAGTCCTTGTCTGAAGCACGCATACCTTTCTGTCTGCAAGCTTAACAGCCTGCTCAGCCGCCATGATGATGTTCTTGTTGTTTGGCAGAACGAAAACTGTTTCAGCGGGGCATGACATTATTGCCGCAAGTATATCCTCAGTGGATGGGTTCATGGTCTGCCCGCCCTTAACGATGCAGTCAACGCCGATATCTCTGAACATTGACTCAATGCCGTTTCCTGCCGCAACTGCAACAAAGCCGTACTGCTTTTCAGGCTTTGCAGGAACGAAATCCTGTTTTGCTTCTTTCTGTCTGGCCTTGTGCTGGAGCTTCATATTTTCTATCTTTGGCAGATTGATGTAGCCAAATTCAAGACCCTTCTGGATTGCCTTACCAGGGTCGTTGGTATGAACGTGTACCTTTATTATCTCATCGTCCTCGACAACTACAACGCAGTCACCTATGGTTTCAAGATAAGCTCTCAGCTTTGATGAATCGTCAGCGTCGGCTTTCTTTGTGATTATCATTTCAGTGCAGTATGTGAAGTGTATCTCACAGTCATACTGACCAACAGTAGTCGCAAATGTGTCGACTGTTACCTGCTGTTTCTGTGCAGGAGCATCTGCCTTTACTATTTCGCCGCCCTTGAATACATCTCTCATTGCTTCAAAGATAATGAGAAGTCCCTTGCCGCCTGCGTCAACAACGCCTGCCTTGGCAAGTGCAGGGAGAAGCTTTGGTGTTTCGTTCAGTGAAAGTTCAGCCTGTTTGCAAACTTCCTCCATTATAATAATAGGATCGTTTGTGGAGTGGAGCATTTCTCTTGCTTTCTCCGCAGACTCTCTTGCAACTGTCAGGATAGTTCCCTCTGTAGGCTTCATTACGCTCTTGTATGCTCCTGAAACGCCCTGTTCCAGTGATTCAACAAGTTCATTCGCACCCATTTCCTTTTTGCCTGCAAGTCCTTTTGCAAAGCCTCTGAAAATAAGCGAAAGTATAACGCCTGAGTTTCCTCTTGCACCTCTAAGAAGTGCAGAAGCTGTTGTGCTTGCCACAACTGAGCAGTCTGTATCGTCGCTGAGATTTTCAAGCTCTGCTACGGAATTTGTTATAGTCATTGACATATTTGTTCCTGTATCTCCGTCAGGTACTGGGAAAACGTTAAGCTCGTCAACTGATTTTTTCTTGTTAGATATGCTGTGTGCGGCACTTATGACAGCGTCACGCAGCAAGCCTCCGTTTATCACTATAGTTTTCCTCCTATACTGTTATAGATATCCTAGGACGTTCAGCCTTTCATTTCGTCAACGTAAACGTTCACAGATTTAACGTTGACACCTGCCTGCTCTGTCAGAACATAATTTACCTTGTGAATGATGCTGTCAACGATAGCTCCGACATTTATGCCGTAGTTCACAGTGATGTGCAGGTCAACGATAAGCTCGTCCCCGTCCTGACGGATTATAACGCCCTTTGTGGTGTTCTCTTTCTTTAGCATTGCAGAAACGCCCTGCTTTGCACCATAGGCGTTAAGTCCTGCCACGCCGAAACAGCTTTCGGCAGTATCCGAGATAAGCTGTCTGAGATATCCAGTGGATATACCTATAGTTCCAATGTGGTTGCGAAACTTTATCACAGAAAACAACTCCTCTTGATCGTGGCAGGATCACAAGCTTATTTCTTATGCCGCCACATAATAATTTATTTTATTATATCATAAACATTTGACTTTTGCAATAGGTTTTCGCTCTTTTGTACACCTGTCAAATTTATCCCAGAAGCCATTTTGCGGCTTCCAGAGGCGTTTCGGCTATATACACCGCACCTGCCTTTGAAAGCTCCTCCCTTGTGCCGTAGCCGTAAAGCATACCGATACAATCTATACCAAGAGCTTTTGCACCAAGCACGTCATGATGCCTGTCGCCTGCCATTATCACCTGCGAGCGGTCATTAACTCCGCAGTTTTTCAAAGTGTGCACGATAACGTCCGCCTTTACGCTCCTAGAGCCGTCAAGCTCCGCACCGCCTATGTAGTCAAAATACTGTGCAAGGTGAAAATGCTCCAGTATCTTCACCGCAAAGACCTGCGGCTTAGAAGTCGCCACCGCAAGGTGAAGCCCAGCCTCTGACAGCTTTTTAAGACATTCTTCAACGCCGTCATAAACACGGTTCTCGAAAATGCCCTTGGTGGTGTAATATTCACGGTAGTATTTAACAGCCTGCTCGCATTTTTCATCATCAAAGCCGTAAAAATCCCTGAAAGAGTCTTTCAGCGGCGGGCCGAGAAACTTTGTCATCGTGTTCATCTCAGGCTCTATGCCGAACTTTTTCAGTGCGTATACAGCCGAATTTATTATGCCCTCGCCCGACTCAGTAAGCGTGCCGTCAAGGTCAAAAAGAACATATCTGTAATTTTTCATGTCATTACCTCACATAATACAATATATCAATTGCTATTATAACGCAAAACGGCTTATTTGTCAAAGAAAATGGGCAATTACGCACAAAAAATCCTGCTGAAATACGGCATTTAGCTCATTGACAAAAATATTGTTATAAGTTAAAATTAAAAAGGCGGTTTGTGTCAAAATGTACCGCAAAGAAGTGTTTTCCTGTTTATATCGGAAATGGAAAACGTGAGAAAATTTATATGAATGAGGTGTTATATTGAAACTTATTTTTGATGTTTCAGACAAGCCAAAGGCTGGTCAACTGGTAGTGTTCGCACTTCAGCAGATGTTGGCTATCCTTGCGGCGACCATCGCTGTGCCGCTTATTATCGGCAACGGTCTTACTCCTGCGGCTGCAATGTTTGGTGCAGGTGTGGGAACTATAGTTTATATCCTTTTTACAAAAAGAAAAAGCCCTGTGTTCCTCGGTTCGTCATTTGCCTTTTTAGGCTCTATGGCAGCAGCTTTTGCAGGCGGCGTTTCAATGCAGCTTGGTATGCTTGGTCTTATCATAGGTGCATTCCTTGCAGGACTTGTATATGTCGTTATCGCAATAGTAGTAAAATTTGTTGGAGTAGGCTGGCTCAATAAGCTCATGCCTGCGGTGGTAATAGGACCGACCGTTGCTATTATCGGACTTTCCCTTGCAGGAAATGCTATCGGCGACCTCGTCAAAGGCGACGTAACAAAGCAGGTAACAGAGTATGCGGTGTCAACAGACAGCGGCACACCTGAGATAATCGAAACTGTATCCAACGTGCCTGTAGGCTCGTCATATGTGGCTCTTATCTGCGGACTTATCACCCTTGCAGTGGTAATGCTTTGCTCAACATATGGCAAGAAAACACTCAGACTTATACCTTTTATAATCGGTATCCTCGCAGGTTATGCAGCCGCAGCAATCTTCACTGTTATCGGCAATATATGTGATATTGACGCACTTAAAATAGTAGATTTCAGCGTTTTCAGCAGCTATATGCTCACAGACGGCAGCGTTTCACTGAAAACATTTGTTAGCCTGCCTGACTTTGCGTTCGTTTCAGGTCTGAAAGGTCTTAAGGAGTTCGACTTCACATATTTTGCAACTATCTTTGTTGCCTATGTGCCAGTTGCACTTGTTGTTTTTGCAGAACACGTTGCTGACCATAAAAATCTTTCTTCTATTATCGACCATGACCTTCTTGAAGAGCCTGGTCTTACAAGAACGCTTCTCGGCGACGGTGTAGGTTCTATCGCAGGCGCACTGTTCGGCGGCTGTCCGAACACAACATACGGCGAGTCCGTTGCCTGCGTTGCTATAACGGGAAATGCTTCTGTTGTAACTATCTTTGCCGCAGCAATAGGCTGTATGCTCTTCTCATTCATCACTCCGCTTGTTGCGTTCGTTGATTCTATCCCTGCCTGCGTAATGGGTGGCGTTTGTATCGCTCTTTACGGCTTTATCGCAGTTTCAGGTCTTAAAATGATACAGGACACAAACCTTGACGATAACAGAAATCTCTTTGTTGTGTCCGTTATCCTAATTGCAGGTATCGGCGGTCTGACCCTCACATTCGGCGACATAACCCTCACCGAAGTTGCCGCAGCTCTTATCCTTGGCATACTTACAAACGTTATGCTTTCAAAGAAAAAGGGCAATGTAGCTAAGAAATAATAAAACGTAGGGGCGAACAGTATTCGCCCGTCACTGCGTACAAAAATGTAAATTTAAAATATACTATGAAAGGAAATCATAAAAATGGGGAACGTAAATATCATCAATCACCCGCTTGTAAAGCACAAAATAACACTTATGCGTGACGAAAACACAGGAACAAGAGAGTTCCGTATACTCGTTGAAGAAGTTGCAATGCTCATGGGCTATGAGGCTATGAGAGATCTGCCAACTGAGGACGTTGAGGTCAAAACACCTATCACCACAAGAAAGCTCCCAATGCTCTGCGGCAAAAAGCTTGCTATCGTGCCTATCCTGAGAGCAGGCCTTGGCATGGTAAGCGGACTTCTTGCACTCGTTCCGTCTGCAAAGGTCGGTCATATCGGTCTTTACCGTGACGAGGTCACACACGAGCCTCACGAGTATTACTGCAAGCTCCCTGATAGAATAAACGAGCGACTTGTTATTGTCTGCGACCCAATGCTTGCGACAGGCGGATCTGCGATACAGGCTGTTGACTTTTTGAAAGACAAGGGCTGCAAGAACATCAAGTTCATGTGCATAATCGCTGCTCCTGAGGGTCTTGACGCTCTGAGAACGGCTCACCCTGATATCGACATTTATGTAGGCAACCTTGATGAAAAGCTCAACGAGGACGCTTATATCGTTCCTGGTCTTGGCGACGCAGGTGACAGGATCTTCGGCACAAAATAATGGTCTTATACTAATACTCGCCGCTCTGTATTTTGCAACAGAGCGGCGATTTTTTTGTTTTATTCACTAAAAAAACTTTAAAAAGTTCCTTCAATTTCAGTTGTTAAAATAATTGAAACTTATTTCCGTTGATGATATAATTCAAATGTAGAAATATAGAACAAAATAAAAAAACAGGGCGAACTCATGTAAAAAAATATATTATGAGGATACACCCTAATAAGGAGATAAAAATGTTTGTGAAGAAAACCGGCCGATTTTTTGCGGTCACAAGCATGATCGTGTGCTGCTGTTGCACTGCAACTGTGTTTATCTCATACATAAAACGCAGTAACGTGCGAATGCTTTGTCTTGGACCATTTTTCCTTGCGGCGGCGATAGTGTTGTATATTGCTCTGAAACGCTGTGAAAAGAAGCTTACCAAAAAGCGTGTCAGACTTATATTTGCTTTTTTCTGCCTGATTTTGCTCGCATTGCAGATATTGTTTGTGCGTTATCTTTATTACAACTACGAAATGGTTGACCCAAAAATAACAGGGGAGTTCGCAAAACGCTTTGTCATGGGTGAAGATCTGGGGAGCATCAAAGAAAGCTATCGTATTTATGCTGCAAAATACCCTAACGCATGGGGCATGATATATTTGCAGATACCCTTTTTCGCCTTATGGAAGCTTTTCACCGGCGGCGTGAGCATCTATGCGGGGCAGACCTTTAACGTAATTCTTATTCAACTTAGCGTAATAATGACCTTTCTCACAGGGGAGAGGATATTCAAACTTAACAGCCAAAGGCTTTTTTGCGGCATTATTTCGGCACTTATGCCTGTTATGCTTCTGTATACGCCGTTTTTTCATTCTGACACAGCAGGCATGATATTTGTAAGCTGTACTCTTTATTTTCTGACCCTTGCGGTGAAAGAAAAAAGCAAAACCAAAAGCGTTGTCTATGCTCTTATAGCAAGCCTTTTTATCGCACTTGGAAACACTGTAAAGGGAAGCATTGCAATAATGCTGATTTCAGTGATGATATTTTTTGTGCTGAAAATGGGTGTAAAAAGGGGAGCTATCCTGAGCCTTGCGGCCGTTATACTGTTTATTGGCGTGTCAAAGGCGGCATACTATGGCGGTCTTGCCATGGGTATCTCTGATGAAAAAATGGTATACAGATATCGTTTCCCTGTTACACACTGGATAATGATGAGCCTTAACAGCGAATACAAGACCCACGTTGACGAGGACGTTGACTTCACAATGTCATTTGATACATATGACGCCAAAAAGCAGGCGAATATCCGGGAAATAAAAGCCCGCCTTGAAAACATAAGCACCCCTTATGAAGCCTGCAAAATGGCTTATCACAAAGTCGCCAGAACGTGGGACAGCGGTGGTTTTTCCTATGGCAAATATCTCTCACGCTCCGAACCTACAGGAGGTTTGCGAGAGGTATTGAACAGTCGCTTGCTTGGTAGCTATGTAGACGGCTATCACAGTGCAATGCTCATAGCAATGGCGTTTGGTGCAGTTTATGCCGCTGGCAAGCGTCGCCACTCTGCTTTGTTTTTCAGCATAGTGACTCTCACGGGAGTTATACTCTTTTTCCTTATATGGGAAAATCCACCTAGATATATCGTCACATTTATCCCCGTGATAATGCTTCTTTGCACCGCAGGAACAAGATTTATCACAGCGATCATTTCACGGCTTTGTAAGCGTGTGAGTGCTTCAAAATAAGATAAAAAAAGGCCTCTTATGGTTTTCCATAAGAGGTCGATTTTTTTATTGTGTAACATCAAGATAGAACGCAGGGTTCAATATATAACCCTGATAGCGTATCTCAATGTGCAGGTGGTCGCCTGTTGAAAAGCCGGTCGAACCCATTTTGCCGATAACGTCGCCTTTTTTCACCTCGTCGCCTATCTCTACATCTACCTCCGTGAGATGTCCGTAAAGAGTGATGAACTCGTTGCCGTGGTCGATAATAACATAGTTTCCATAACCGCCGCCACAGCCGCAGGACTCCTCCTTGCCGTAGTCATGCGTGCAGGTGGTGTTTATCTTTATGACCTTGCCACTGCATGAAGCGTGAATAGGCGTGCCATGAGCCGCAGGAATGTCAAGACCCGTGTGATATGAGCCCCAGCGTGCGCCCACGCCTGATGATACGGAGTAAGCCCCCGGAACAGGCCATGCGAAGTAGTAATCAGGCTCGGTATCTCCAAGCTTTTCGCCCTTGTCAAGGCGGTCATTTATCTCCTTGTGAAGCTCCTCAAGCTTCACATCTGCAAGTGCCATTGTGGCGGAAACTTCGTTATCTCTTGCTGTTCCGCCTGAGCCTGACGATTTCAGTATGCCGGAAAGGCTGCCCTCAAACTGCTCACGCTCCGCCTCATAGGCTTCGTTCTGCTCTCTGAGCTTTTTCTGCTTAGCTTTAAGCTCCTGCTGTGTTTTTGTACTGGAGCGGTAAAGCTGACTGAGCATATCCTTCTGCTGTGTATACTGTGTGTACTGAGCGTCATACTCGGCTTTCTGTTTGTCAAGGGTCTTTTGTATATCCTCATATTCAGTTTTAAGTTTTATAAGGTTATCAATGATAGTGTCATCATGGTGTGCCACACGCTTTATAAGCTCTAATCTCATGAGTATGTCATAAAAGCTGTCTGATTCCAAAAGCATTGTGGTGTAGCTGTCCGACCCTGCGATATACATTGCCCTTAATCTTTGTTTAAAGTCCTCTATGCCCTTGTTTATCTCAGCCTGCTTCTTATCGATATTTCGCTGATTGGTGTTTATCTGAAGCTCCAGTGCGGTCATGTAAGAGTTGAGAACGTCTATTTCGTCATTTATAGAATCTATCTTTTCTTTCAGAAGCTTCTGCTTTTTCTCGCTTTTCTCAATGTCCTCATCATATTTGTCGAGCTGTTCGTTTATTTTCGTCTGCTTTTTTGATAGCTCTCTAAGCTGTTCTGCATACTGTGTGATGTCAAAACCTGTTGACTCCTCCTGAGAATTATCGTCATTTTCTGTTTGTTCATCGCTTTGCTGACCTCCGTCAGCCACAGATTCAGTATAGCTATAGTCCTCCCCCTGCGAGCTTTCAGTGTCCGCTGAGGTTATCTTCAAAGAAGAATTGTAGCTGCTTCCTGCAATACCAGCGGTAACAGCGAATGCGATAATGAAAGTGAGAATACGTTTTAAGCTGTAAAGCCTGTTCATGAAATAAAAGACTCCTTTGGTTGTGGTGCAAGACCTTTCGGCATTGCCTGTTTATACATAATTTGACGGATTCTGTGCCACGCCGTTCAATCGCACCTCAAAGTGCAGGTGGTCGCCAGTTGAATATCCTGTTGAGCCGACAATACCCAGAACGTCGCCCTTGTTGACGTGCTGACCCTGTGTTACGCTCATATACTGTGAGTGACCGTAAAGGGTCCAGTAGCCGTTGCCGTGGTCGATTATGCAGTAGTTTCCGTATCCACCGCCGCAGCCGCATGAGCCGTTCTTGCCATAATCGTGTGTGCAGGTGTTGCTGACGAGTATAACAGTACCCTCAGCGGCAGCGCATATCTTTGCGCCTCTTATTCCAGGAGACCAGATATCGATACCCTTGTGATAAGCGCCCCAGCGCCAACCCACGCCGTAGGAAATATGATAATAACCCGGCACAGGCCATGTAAACTGGCTCTTGTCGGTATAATTGTAGTCACCGTTATTGGTAGAAGATTGACCGCTGTTAGAGGTGTTGCCGTTTGCATTAGAAGATGAAGAATTGCCGTTATTATTCTGCTGTTGCTGCTGTTGTTTACGTTCTTCTTCCTCTCTTCTCTTACGTTCTTCCTCTTCTTTTTTCTTACGTTCCTCTTCTTCCTTCTTTTTGATCTGCTCCTGCTCCTTGTAAAGCTTCTGGAGCTGTGCCTCGAAGTCTTCCTGCTCCTTGTTTATCTGCTCCTTATTGGCTTCATAAGCCGCCTTATCTTCCTCAAGCTGGTCGATAACAGCCTGACTTTTTGCATAAAGGTCGTCAAGCTTTTTCTTCTGCTCAGTGTGATAAGCCTTTTGTTCTTCAAGGGTAGCTTTGTTAGTTTCAAGTTCAGTCTTGTTGGCTTCAAGCTCTGCTTCCTGAGATTCATACTCGCCTTTAAGCTCAACAAGTCCGTCGATCATGGTGTTGTCATGGTCAGCCACTCTTTTGACAAGCTCTATTTTCATAAGCATATCATAAAAGTCCGTCGAACCAATAAGAATATCGGTGTATGAACTATTTCCGGCAACATACATTGCTCTAAGACGTTGTTTGAAGTCAACAACGCCATTTTCTATCTCAGTTCTCTTGTTTTTTATTTTTATTTCGCTCTTTGCGATAGCCTCTTCAAGGTCGGTTATCTCTGTTTCAAGGTCAGTGATAGAATCCTCAAGGGTCAGTATAGTTTCCTGAACAGTTTCTATCTGCTCTTGGATAGCTTTCTGATTTTCTTCCTCCTTGGAGATATCGTCCTTTGTGCTGTTTATCTGCTTGTCAAGGTCAGCCTGCTTTTGTTCAAGCTCGCTTATTTTATCCTTGGCAGAGGATATTTTTTTCTTGTTGTTCTTTATTGCCTGACTTTCTGCAGAAGCGTTCTGCGCTGTCATGACCGGCTGTGTGCCGCCTGCAAGCATTGTCATGGAAGCGACTACGGCGATAGTGAAAGCCAATACTCGCTTCATTGTGAATATACCTGTTTTCATACTTGTCCTCCGTCTTAAAAAAGACCATTTTTACACGTTTTTTATCTTTCTCTAACGCATTATCCTGCACGTTCTTTCTTTTTTATCTCATGTCAGGATATGCTTTAAACTGCAACAAAAGGCAGTCTAAAAACCCCGTTGGATCATAGCCTGCCTTATGTCTATATTTGGCAAATGTATTATACTTTAAGATGCTTGCCTGTGCTTATAGAAGTACCCACCGCACCGATAACAGCGCCTGCGATAAGATAAGATGCTGCAACAGGGAGCAAGAGGGATTTGAAGGAATACAAATTCTGAACACCGAGAATGCTCCAGAGCTTGAAGTCATCATTGAAGATGTTGTAAATTCCCTCGTAGGCAAACTTTGTGAGCAACAGTGCGCCTGCGGCTGCGAGCAGACCAACTATCATACCCTCGATAAAGAAAGGTATCCTGATAAAGCTGTTGGTAGCGCCTACATATTTCATGATGTTGATCTCTTTACGTCTTGCGAAAACGCTTGCTCTGGTGGTATTTGAAATGATTATCAGACAAACCACAACAAGTGCCACAATGACCGCAAAGGCAACTATCGTAAATACCCTTCTGATACTGATAAGGATATCAGCAAATGCTGTAGGGGACTTTGTTGAGTCAACATTGTCAAAGGTCTCTATCTGAGTGGTTGTTTCGCTCATCTTCTCGATATCCTTGACCGTTACCTTGTAAGTATCAGGCAATGGGTTATCGTCAGCATACTGGAAGAAATCCTTTTCCTCGTCAGTCATGCCCTTGAGCATATTTTTCCACGCTTCGTCCTTTGAATAAAGGCTCACCGTATTGATATTTCCGACCTCTTTGAGCTTATTTTCAAGGGTCTGCATATCAGCTTGACTTGTGCCGTCCTTTACGATAACGATGACTTCGCTCTTGTCCTCGATACCGCCGATTATTCTTGTAAGGTTAATGGAAACCAGCACCGAAGTGCCTACCATAAGCAGGGAAACGAGCAGGATACAGAAAGAGGCGAACGTCATCATTCTGTTTTTCCAAATGCCCTTGAAGCCCTGATTTATAAGATATCTAAAACTACTTGCTTTCATTGGAGCCTCCTATCACTTCGTCAAAGGCGATCTGACCTTTGTTGATGTTGATAATTCTGCCTCCGAAATAGCGCACAAGGTCATGCTCGTGGGTAACCATAAGAATGGTAGTGCCGCACTCGTTTATGCCCTTGAGAAGCTCTACTATCTCATATGAAAGCGCAGGGTCGATATTTCCTGTAGGCTCGTCGGCAATGATGAGCTGTGGGTCGTTCACAAGGGCTCTTGCAAGTGCCACACGCTGCTGCTCACCGCCTGAAAGCTCGGTCGGATAGCTTTTCGCCTTATCGGAAAGTCCCACAAGGCTTATAACATACGGAACACGGCTTCTTATGTACTTTGCAGGAGCGTCGATTACTCTCAGCACGAACGCCACGTTCTCATAAACTGTCATTGTAGGGATAAGTCTGAAATCCTGAAAAACAACGCCGATAGTTCTGCGAAGTGCAGGTATCTTTCTTCTTCTCAGCTTTTTCAGATTGAAGCCGTTTACCATTACTGTACCGCTGGTCGCATCTATTTCTTTAAGAACCAGCTTGATAAGTGTTGATTTTCCGGCGCCTGAAGGACCTACCACGAAAGCGAAGTCGCCGTCGTTTATCTTCAGGTTTACTTTGTTCAGAGCGTCCACACCGCTTGAATAGGTAACGGACACGTCTTTAAACTCTACCAAAATTTACACCGCCTTAGTTTTACAGAGGCAAGCAAGCCTCTTTTTAGCTCGTAGGATTTAGAACTTGACAGGGTTAGCGGAGAGATACTTCTTTACCATAAGAGCTATCTTGAAGATGATAGCGTGGTCGAACTCTCTCAGGTCAAGACCCGTGAGCTTTTTGATCTTTTCAAGTCTGTACACAAGAGTATTTCTGTGAACAAACAGTTTTCTTGAAGTTTCAGAAACGTTCAGGTTGTTTTCAAAGAACTTCTGGATAGTGAAAAGTGTTTCATGATCCAGCGACTCGATAGAGCCTTTCTTGAAAACTTCCTTAAGGAATGTTTCGCAGAGCGTTGTAGGCAGGTGATAGATAAGTCTTGCGATACCAAGATTATCATAAGAAACGATATCCTTGTCAGTATCGAACACCTTTCCTACCTCAAGAGCTATCTGAGCCTCCTTGAAACTTCTTGCAAGGTCCTTGACGCCCTCGACTACTGTTCCTATACCCACAGTGACTCTTGTATAGAACTCGCTTGAAAGGGTATCGGAAATAGAACGTGCCAGCTTTTCCAGATCCTTTGACTCAACGCCGTTTGCCACTTCCTTAACAAGCACGATATCGCTCTCAGTGATGTTGAAAACGAAGTCCTTGGACTTGTCAGGGAAAAGGTTCTGGATAACATCGTAAGCTGAAACGTCATTTGTGGAGAGTATTCTGATAAGCAGCACGACTCTTGAAATGTCAGCGCTGAAATGCAGCTCTCTAGCTTTAACATGAACGTCGCCCGGCAGCACGTTGTCAAGCACTACGTTCTTGATGAAATTGTTTCTGTCGTATTTTTCGTCATAATACTGCTTTATGCTGGAAAGAGTAATGGCAAGTATGCTTGCATACTTTGCTGCCACCTCGTCTGTTCCTTCAACGAAAACAGCATAGTCAGGTTTCATATGAGCACCGAATGGCTTATAGGTATAACCGTCTCTAACAAAAATGTCGTGTGAATCGCCCAGATCTAACGAAACGAATTCGTTAGTCGTTCCGACCTGTGAAAGCTCAGAGCAGGCAATGATAGTTGCGTTCTCATCTATTACGCCTATGACGCAGTCGATAGTGTCACGCATCTGATGAACAACGCTCTGAAATAATCTGTTTGACATAAGTTATTCCCCTCTACTTGCAAAAATTTTCGACCTAAGTTCTGCCATGGGCATAATTACCCCATAAGGGCAGATGTCTGCACATTGTTATTATAACAAAAAACGATATGTTTTGCAAGTGTTTTATAGTGAAAATATGCAAAAAAACTTTTATACCGCAGTTTCAAGCACTGGTCTGCGGTCTGATATATTACAAATTGTAACACATTTTGCTCTCTTATGTGTGAATTTTTTGTTAAATCACAGGTTTTCATGGTGATTTTGTACAAAAGAGGGGCGCAAAGTTCGTCTTGAGTAACCGAATTGTAATTAATAAACTTTTTGTAAATATCCTGAGCTATGTGCATAACAGCGTAGTTAAAGCGTTGCAAAGGGTAAAAAAATATGTTACAATCTATAAAAAGAAAGCTGTAAGATTTGTTATCGGGAGGTAATCAAAATGGACGTAAAAAAATATCTTGAGGCAGGAAAGATAGTATCGGTGTTCGGCATAAAGGGCGAGATAAAAGTACAGCCATGGTGTGATGGACCTGAATTTCTCTGCGGATTTGACACACTATATTATAAGAGCGGTACTCCTGTGGAGATAGAGCGTTCGAGAGTTGCAAAGAATATTGTTGTAATGAAAGTCAAGGGCGTTGACACTGTGGAGGAGGCTCAGAAGCTTCGCAACAGGGTGCTTTATATCGACCGTAACGATGTGGAGCTTGATGAGGGCTGCTATTTTGTTCAGGATCTTATAGGTCTTGAAGTGGTCGACGCTGACAGCGGTGAAAGCTACGGCAAGATAACAGACGTAAGTCAGACGGGCGCAAACGATGTTTACCACATCGCTGACGAAAAGGGAAATGTTAAGCTTATCCCTGCGATACCTGAAGTTGTGGCTGAAACGGATATCGAGGGTGGCGTGATGAAGATAACTCCGCTGGAGGGACTTTTTGATTAATGAAGTTCTGCAAATACGAGGACTTGGAAAGACTTGTCAGAGATTATTCTGACGGAATGTTCAGCCTGATATTTCCAAAGCTCAACAGCCGTGAAAAGTCGCTGAAATGTATCGAGAGAGTTTTTACAGCATACATAGACGAAAGTCCACGGCTGAGAAGTCCCAGGGCTGAGGAAAAATGGCTTATAAAAAGGCTTAGAAAAGAGAGCGGATTCAACAGGCTTGCCAACACATATAAGGGCGAGGGGCTGAGTTTTATTGAGCTTGACAATATGCTCACAAGTCTGAGGGTATACTATAATAACGAGGGCAACAAGCCGAAGAAGCGCAGGTCTGCTTTGTGGAGCTTGTTTGTGGTGATAATAATCGCTATTGTGGTGACTATCGGTGTTGTGCAGGGCATAGGATACTATGAAAAAAGCGGTGGCTCTGTGCAGGAGCATTTGAACAGCGCTGAGGAAAACTGGGCTTACCAGCCTTTTGACATGATATGGAGGAATTGATTTGAACATAGATATTGCAACGCTTTTTCCTGAAATGCTTGAGAATTATCTTTCTGAAAGCGTAGTAGGCAGGGCAAGGGCTAAGAATATTTTCACGGTAACGTGTCATAATATCAGGGACTACACTCAGGACAAGCACCGCAGAGTAGACGATACCCCTTACAGTGAAAGACAGGGTATGCTCATGCAGTGCGAGCCTATTTACAACTGCTACAAGTCGGTGACTGAGGGCAAGTCTAAGCCTCACGTTATTTATATGTCCCCACAGGGAAAAACGCTGACCCAGAAGCGTGCAAAGGAACTTTCTCGCCTTGACAGCATATTTATATTATGCGGTCATTATGAGGGAGTGGACAGCAGGGTCATTGACGAAATAGTTGATGAAGAAATATCCGTGGGGGATTATGTGCTTACCGGCGGAGAGCTTCCTGCGTTGGTGCTGGTGGACTGCGTTGTGAGAATGCTGGAGGGAACGCTTTCGCAGGCGGATTGCTATGAGGACGAGAGCCATTATAATGGTCTGCTGGAATATCCACAGTACACACGTCCTGAGGTGTGGCACGACAGGGAAGTGCCTAAAGTGCTGCTATCGGGCAATCATGCTGAGATAGCGAAATGGCGCCGTGAGGAGGCTGTAAAAGCCACCTATTTGAAGCGTCCTGAGCTGTTGGAAAGAAGTCCGCTGACGGAAAAAGATTTGGCTATTATACACAAATTAGAAGAAAAAGAGAATAAAAAGTGACATTGGTTTTCAACACTTTTCACATAATTGTTAAATGAATTTGTACAAAGTGATATAATGTAAAAATCTGTGTTGTGAATATATCACAAGTTTAATCACAAAAGTTGCAAAGTTTAGAGCATTGTGCTGAAAATTGAGGGTTTTTCGCTTGTTTGTCTAAAATTTGCGTTGACTAAGGCAGACTTGTCGAGTATAATAAATATATCAAATAACCTGAGGGTATCTTGAAAAAGTCCCTTAATTAGGGAGTTTAACAGCATTATAATGAATGGGAGAGATCAGTATGTTCGTAAAAGACGTAGTAGTACAGAATCAGGTAGGACTTCACGCACGCCCTGCAACATTTTTCATCCAGAAGGCAAATGAATTCAAGTCATCTATCTGGGTAGAAAAAGAGGAGAGAAGAGTAAACGCAAAGAGCCTTCTTGGAATCCTTTCACTTGGCATCGTAGGCGGCACAACTATCAGGATCATTGCAGACGGTCCAGATGAGGAAGCAGCAGTAAAGGGTCTTGTTGATCTTGTTGACAGCGGCTTTGCTGAGGGTGCAAGATAATCGCTCCCTGAATATAACTAAATAGAATAGTTTGATTTAAGCGGAATGTTCTGTGCGGGGCGTTCCGCTTTTTTTGCGTCATGCGTCATAAAATAGGTTCGTCCTGCGATATCCTCGACAGGACAAAAAAACACCCACAGAAAACTGTGGGTGCCAAAAAATAAAAAATTATAGGGGAGAAGCTAGTAGAAATTAATCTACAAGCTGTATATATGAAGGCTTGGGGTAAAAGCCTACATACCAAAAATCAACTGCCGCTCTCGGAACTTTCCTCGGTGGGTCTTGTCCCTTGCGACAACTATATAATACCTTGCCCGTATGTACTGCGTATGAAAGTTTTGTGTTAGTTATGTGAACTTTGTTGAACAATTTTTGAAGGTGTGGTATACTATACCAAGAAGCGACGGGAGCGTCGTGAAAGTGCGTAAAATCGTGATTTGAGATTGGAGGACAGTGCTTGACACTGGTTGGGAATATGCCTAGATTTTTTGTTGACAGCGTATCGGGGAATACGATTTCTATCAGGGGTAATGATGCTTATCATATCGGCAGAAGTTTGCGTATGAGACTTGGAGATATCATAACTGTTTGTGCGGACAGGGTGGAATACAGAGCAAAAATTCTGTCCATTTCTGATAAGGAAGTGGTTTGCGATGTGCTTTCTGCTGAGAAAAGCGAAAACGAGCCTACTGTGAATGTGGTGCTTTATCAGGCGTTGCCTAAGTCTGATAAAATGGATCTTATAGTGCAAAAGGCTGTGGAGCTTGGAGTATACAAGATAGTGCCTGTTATTACGGCGAGGTGCGTTTCAAGACCTGCAAAAAGCGGCTATGAAAAGCGTGTGGAGAGATACAATAAGATAGCTTTGGAAGCGGCGAAACAGTCAGGCAGGGGATATGTGCCTGAGGTGACGAATTTTATCAGCTTTGAGGAATGCCTTGGTGAACTTAAAGAGTGCGATGAGAGCTTTATGTGTTACGAAAAGGGCGGTGTGAGCCTTAGCAAGACAGGCATTGCCCCTGTCAGTGAGGGCGAGGAAAAGACTATTGGCTTGTTTATCGGCTGTGAGGGCGGTTTCGAGAGCCATGAGGCGGAGAGCTGTAGTCAGGCAGGGGTCACTGTGGTGAGTCTTGGACCTAGGATACTGCGGTGCGAGACAGCTCCACTGGCGGCTCTTAGCGTAATAATGAGCCTTACGGGAAATATGTAGCGGTGGGCAATTTGTCAAAGCTTACTGAGATTTTTTGAGCAGGTTGTATAAAAAATCAGTATTTTTTGTAAACGTCTTGATTTTTTATAACAAATATGCTATACTGTAGATAGTCTGAACGCAGTTCAGAGTGGAATATTCAAAAAAGGAGCGTTTTATTATGGCAAGCGGATTGAAAGTTATAGCTGCACTCGGTGCGATCGCTGCAGGAGCTGCTGCTATTTTTGCATTTAAAAAGCACAAGGAGCTTGAAAACTACGATTACGAAGATCTCGACGAGGATTTCGACGATTGCTGCGGCTGCGACGAGTGTTCTGACGAGGCTGATGAAGCTGACAAGGCAGAGGACGCTGAGAAGTCTGAGGAAAAGGCTGAAGAGCCTGCTGAGGACGAGGCTGCAACTGAGGAGGACGCTGACGTTGAAGTTCAGCTCGACGCTATCGAGGAGCCTGTTGAGGACGTTGACAAGGAATAATCGAGTATCATTTATGAAAACAAAAGGACAAGCCACTGTGGTTTGTCCTTTTTTATTTGCCGATATTATTTGTGTCATTTGTATGTATTTAGGCTTTGCTCAGGCGGGTTTCTATAAAGTCGAAAACCTCGTCTTGGGATATGCCCAGGACGGCTGAAAACTCGTCAAAGAGCAGATTTTCCGCATTCTTGAAAAAACGTTCGTCCAATGAATGGAGATGTCTGCCCTTCGCAATAAGATGTTTCTGTCTGAGATACAATGTTCTCACAAGCTGTGCAAGTCGCTTTCTGTCACCACTTTCAAGTACCTGTGAATAAAGCTCGGCACGCTCGCTGCTGCTTTCTTTCCAAAGGGAGCTCTCCTCGGGCATTTCTTTTATGATCTCCTCTATCTCATCGCCTGTGAGCAGAGGTTTGAACTTTGTTTTAAGCTCGTCATTATCTACCGGCACATACAAGGTGGAATTGATTTGGTGGACAGGCTTTAGGACTATGTAGCGCTTTTTCTGACCCTTGACGGTCTGTTCGCACTCGCCCTCGACTTTGCACACTCCGGTCGTACCGTATGATATGACGTCGCCTTTTTTTAGCATTTTTAACGCTCCTTCCACATTAAATCGTGAATACAACTTTATTTTGTCTCTTATATACATTATAACACTTTTTTTCTAAAAATGTCATAGGCAATTTTAACAAATCCTACATAGAAGAGGATTGTATACTTTACATATCTTTATAGTAGGTCTTGTTTTTGGTTAGTCCCAGAAGATAGTCTACATTTGTTTTGTGATATTCAGCTAGGGCTATGAGGATATCCGTGGGAATATCACGCTGTCCTAGTTCGTAGTTGCTGTAAGCTTGCTGTGAGCAATGGAGTATTTTTGCCATATCGTTTTGTTTAAGGTCTGCATCTTCTCGCATATCTCGTATTCTTTGAAAAACCATGCGGCGCTCCATTCCTTTCTGATAGTCTATATTTAATATATCATACAACATTATGTTGTGCTTTTCTTACTACATTATGTTGTAAAAGCCCTATGGCTGTTTGTGAGAAATTAACAAAATATTTATAAATACCGAAGATTTTGTTGACTTGTATAAAAAAATGTTGTAAAATAAATTCATTAAAGAAATATGGAGGTAACATTATGAAAAAAATATCTGCTCTTTTATTGGCAGTGGTAATGGCTTTTGGCATGGCAGGCTGTTCTGACAGTGGTTCTTCCGACAGTGATAACGAAAGCTCTGCTGCGGCTGTGCAGACGGAAAGCAGTGCTGCTGACTCATCAGAAGATGCAACAGCAACGACAACTACCACAACAACTGCTCCTGCGGTAACGGAATCATCACAGGCTGAGGTGGCTGACACAAGCACAGCTGACGAAAACAAGCCTGCAAGCGGTGACAGCAATGACATTGCGGCTAGTGCTATAGAGCCGTCTGAAACAAGCGAGGAAAATCTTGCGCCTATCGGTCAGTGGATAAAGACTACCAGATATTGTGCTACAGACAAGATCTACCACACTATTTATACAAGAATAACAAAGGTAGTTAGCAAAAGTGAGGACGCAGATTATGTAAACAAGGCTATCGAGCTTAACAATTCTGTTGGCAGTGATTTTTCCAAGATAGACGAGAGCGAGCTGAAAATACCTGATGACTGTGAGCTTTGCGTTATGGAATATGAGGTCTATGTTCCTGAGGATTTCCCTAGCGATGATTGGGGCATAATCTCTCCTGATGTAAACTATTCTGCTTCTAACAAGGGCGGCGGAGGAATACCTTCTGCTGACGGAGCTTCTACTTATATCGGCATGGGCGGAACTACTGAGCTTCTTACACAGAAAAAGAACGAATATTTTGTTGGAAATACATACAAGTATGTAAACCTTTTCCTTATGGTAAAGGGCTACAAGGATTACAAGTTCACATTCAGCTCTTATCCAGAGGGAACAACTTCTGACAGCTCTGATGACGCTGTAACGGCATATATCAGCGCAGAATAATATGTATTTTGGGGCAGGCACGTTGTGTCTGCCTTTTTTCTTTGCGGAGAAATTGACAATGTGGGGCAAGCGTGTTATAATAAAGTATTATGGAAAAGTATACTTGTCTGAGAGAGGAAAATCAGTAAATGAACGAAAATAATATACGAAATTTCTGCATTATAGCTCATATAGACCACGGCAAATCTACTCTTGCCGACAGAATTTTGGAGCTTACCGATACTGTGAAGCTGAGAGATATGGAAAATCAGCTTCTCGATAATATGGATATCGAGCGTGAAAGAGGTATCACTATCAAGGCTCGTGCGGTGCGCCTTAATTATCACGCTGACGACGGGCAGGACTATGTTTTCAACCTTATCGACACCCCAGGTCACGTTGACTTCAACTATGAGGTGTCACGTTCTCTTGCTGCCTGCGAGGGTGCATTGCTTATCGTTGACGCATCACAGGGTATAGAAGCGCAGACCCTTGCAAACACTTATCTTGCTATCGAACATGACCTCGAGGTAGTGCCTGTTATAAACAAGATAGACCTGCCGTCCGCTGACCCTGAAAGGGCTTGCACAGAGGTAGAGAACGTTATCGGCATTCCTGCTATGGACGCTCCGAGGATATCAGCTAAAATGGGTACGAACGTCAAAGAGGTGCTTGAACGTGTTGTAAAGGATATACCATGCCCAAAGGGCGACGAGAACGCTCCGCTTAAGGCTCTTATTTTCGACAGCTATTATGACCAGTACAAGGGAGTTATAATATACTGTCGTGTGAAAGAGGGGCATATCAAGGCCGGAGATACCATCAGGCTTATGGCTACGGGGGCTGAATTTCAGACGGTGGAGATAGGCTATATGGGAGCAACTGACCTTGTGCCTGTGGGCGAGCTTCATGCAGGCGAGGTAGGATATATCGCTGCTTCTATCAAGGATATCGGCGACACTCGTGTGGGCGATACTGTGACAAATGCGGCTGAGCCTTGCGCTGAGGCACTCCCTGGATATAAGAAAGTAAACCCTATGGTATACTGCGGAATCTATCCTGCGGACGGAGCAAAATATCCTGACCTTCGTGACGCTTTGGAAAAGCTTATGCTCAATGACGCTTCACTGTCCTTCGAGCCTGAAACCTCAATTGCACTGGGCTTTGGTTTCAGATGTGGATTCCTCGGACTTCTGCACATGGAGATAATCCAGGAGCGTTTGGAGAGAGAATATAATCTCGACCTTATCACAACTGCGCCGTCTGTTATTTACAAGGTAAATCTGACTAACGGCGAAACTGTGTTCATTGATAACCCGACAAATTATCCTGATGTGGCAAATATTGCTTCGGCAGAGGAACCAATAGTTAATGCACATATTTATACGCCGTCTGAATATGTTGGAAATATAATGGAGCTTTGTCAGGACAGACGTGGCGTATACAAGGATATGAAGTATATAGACGAAACGAGAGTTGACCTGCATTATCAGCTTCCCCTCAACGAGATAGTTTATGACTTCTTTGACGCATTGAAATCACGCACAAAGGGCTATGCTTCATTTGACTATGAGATGATGGGCTATGCGAAGTCTAAGCTTGTGAAGCTTGATATACTCCTTAACGGCGAGGTGGTGGACGCACTTTCATTCATCGTACACGAGGATAAGGCTTATTCAAGGGGCAGAAGACTGACTGAGAAGCTTAAAGAGAATATACCAAGACAGCTTTTTGAAATACCTGTGCAGGCGGCTATCGGCGGAAAGATAATAGCCAGAGAAACTATCAAGGCTATGAGAAAAGACGTGCTTGCTAAGTGCTATGGCGGAGATATCACAAGAAAGAAGAAGCTGTTGGAGAAGCAAAAAGAAGGAAAGAAGCGAATGAGACAGCTTGGATCTGTGTCAGTGCCGCAGGAAGCGTTTATGTCTGTGCTGAAGCTGGACGAGTAGAGGGTTTCAGTGAGGATTGGCGAAGCCATACCGAGCAAATCACCAATACAAAGTAGAGAAAACACCGAGCGGAGCGATTTTGCTGTGGTAGAATTTTGGTGTAGTGGCTGGCGTCCTCGACAGCCCGTTCGGAGAGTGGATAGGTTTTGGTTTATACAAATATATCAACATTTTTTTGAAAGGAGCAACTATGCCTGATATACAAAAGTCTATGAAATTGTCGCTGGCTTTCGGGCTGAGCGGTGCGGTGATATTGCCTGTGCTTTATGAGGTGTATGCCAATATCTCTGCGGCGGCTGGGCTTGTGCTTATCGCTGTGTGGGTGGTGTGTGCAGGAGCTAAATTCTCGGCACTCAAATTCAAGGAAGCTTTTATGGGCATGGTATGCACACTTGCTTATGCAGGTATTCTTGGCGTTATCTGCTATATCGTTATCCACCCTAAAGTTTCCGATATGCTAAACAGGCGGTCGGTGTATTTTCAGCTGAGCCTGAAACAGCAGGCTTATTTCGTGCTTTATGCGGTGCTTATAAGCCTTTGTATGTTCCTTGTGTGGGGCGGTATATTTGGTGTGAAAAAGGCGATAGAGAGATTTCGGCTCAACCGTGAAAAAACAGGAGAGTATATCGACAAGGCTTTTGATGATGACGAGGATATGCTATGACAGGAATTTATATCCATGTGCCTTTCTGTAAAAGAAAATGCCCTTACTGTGACTTCTATTCCGTTTGCAGGCCTGAGCTTTATGAGGACTACACGCAGGCTGTGTGCCGCAATATTGAGGCTTTCAATGGTAGGGACATAAAATGCGATACTATCTACTTTGGTGGCGGTACGCCCTCTGTGCTGTCGGCTGAACAGGTTGACAGGATAATAGATACGGCAGGAAAGTGCTTTGATCTTTGCAAGCCTGAAATAACCTTGGAGGCTAATCCCAGCTCTGTGGACAGGGAGAAGATGTCAGGATGGAAAAAAGCAGGGGTAACAAGGCTTTCTTTTGGCGTTCAATCGGCTAATGACAGGGAGCTTGGCTTCTTGGGCAGGCTTCATGACTTTTCTCAGGCAAAGTCGGCTGTGGAAACGGCGGCTCAGGTGGGATTTAGGCATATCTCATGCGATATCATGCTTGGGGTAAAGGGTCAGACCCTTGAAAGCCTTTGGGATAGCATAGAGAGCCTTACGGCACTCCCTGTTGATCATATTTCGGCTTATATGCTGAAAATAGAAAAGGGTACGGCTTTTGATTGTGATGAGATGAGAAACGCTGTAGCTGATGACGATATGCTGTGCGATATGTATTTGCAAACTGTGGGACAGCTTGCAAGCAAGGGCTTCTTACAGTATGAGATATCAAATTTTGCCAAAGAGGGAGGAAAATCACGGCACAATCTTAAATATTGGCACGGGGAAGAATATATAGGCATTGGCCCGTCGGCACATTCTTTCTTTGATAATGAGAGATATTACTGCAAGAGCGATGTTGAGGAGTTTATTTCTGACAAGGTGCAGAGCATGGTGGTGCTTGAGGACGACCCTGACAAGGCAGAGGAGTATGTCATGCTGGGGTTAAGGCTCACAGAGGGCATTGACATAGGTAAAGCCGAGGAGCTTGGTGGTAAAGAGCTTGGGGAGAATATCCGAAAGAAGGCGGCTTTGTTTCAGAAACAGGGGCTTTGCGTGGTTGAAAAGGGTATTTTAAGGCTTACGCCTGCGGGATTTCTGGCTTCAAACTCTATTATCGGTGAACTGCTGTGGTAAACCTGTATAAATATAGGCAGACAGTGTTGTGCAGTTATACAATAGATATACGACATGTAGGGGATAAGCTTGAAAAATGACGGAAAATGTGGTATAATTCACTGCGGCGGAGTGTGTCCGCAGTTTTATATTACCGAGAGGGCTTTTTTATGAAAAGTATAAGATTTATTGCTTTGATCTCAGCAGCGGCAATGTGTTTCGGACTTTGCGCCTGCGGAAAGTCGGAGAAAAAAGACGAGATAGCTGTGCCTATTCTGGAAACTAAGGATATAGCATATAAGACGGTAAAAGCTGAGATAGGAGATATCTCTCAGGAGTATCATCAGGAGGGCGTTTATGATTACCCTTACAGTGAAACCGTCACTTTCAAGGCAAGCGGTCAGATAAAGTCTATAGATGTGGAGTCGCCTTGTGATGTGAAAAAGGGTGACCTGCTTTGCACACTTTATTCTGACGATGTGGACGAACAGATAGAAGAGGAAGAAATAAGGCTCAATCAGGCGAAGCAGACGGTCGCTACATTGCAGGCGAACGGTGCTGACTACAGTGAGATACAGCTTTCTCAGTATGACTTACAGATAGAACAGCTCAAATATGACAGTCTTGTGGCGTCCTTGGAGGATTATAAGGTTTACGCTCCATGTGACGGACAGTTTGATCTTGCGGACAGACAAGGTCAGGAGCTGACAGCGTTCATGCCGGTGAATAAGGGCGAGGTGCTTGGGTATACTTCCGATAAATCACAAAAGGCTCTGTGCGTGTCTGTGTTTGATAATGCGCTCACAAACGTCAATTTTGGCACTGCAGTGCAGATAGTGCAGGGTGCCAATACGATGGGCGGCACTGTGACGGATATAATCTACAATGAGAGCGGAGATTTCTCGGCATATGTTTATGTTATAACCCCTGACGAGGAGAACGATATGCTGGATCTTGGCGGCATAGAGGTTGTCTTTGACGTGTATTCAAGGCTTGATACTGTGATAGTTCCGCAGAAGGCGGTGAAGAAGCTTGATGGACGCAACTATGTGAACCTGCTTGTGGACGGTGTAAAGATAGAGCAGGACGTAGAGCTTGGCATCGAGGACAACGACAACGTTGAGATACTTTCGGGACTCAGCGGTGGTGAAGAGATAATACTCAATTGACGGCATTCAGCCAATTAAATACTATTTGATATGTCTGATTTGTGTTTTAAGAAAAAATAAAGAAATAAAGCACTTGATTTTTTGCGTGATTTCGTGTAAAATAAAAGAACAGAGTGTCTAGGGAGGACTAAAAATGAAGGATTTTTTATCTAACGTATGGGTAAAGCGAGCGGTATCAGTTTTCAATGTCGCTTACTTTGCTGTAATAACTCTGCTCACTTATGCAACGTTCCTGTATGATCTGGAGTTTGCGGCAGGCAGAGAAAAATCGTTTTTCACAGTGTATGTGGTGATTAACGTAGTTTTTATGGGACTTATGCTCTTTTCAAGACGTGAGCTTGTGACGGAGATACTGAGCATACTCATGCTTCCGGTCGTGTTCTGCATGATACTTTTCAACATGGGCGACTGGATATTGATAGTTCCGCCGTTCATTGTTGCTATCATAATGTTCTTTGCAGCAGGCACGAACGAAACTGTAAAGGTTATAATGGGTACAATATATCTGCTTTTGTATGTTCTTGGAATAGTTGCATACTTTGTGCTTAATATCCTTTTCGGAGGCACGTCTGTTGAAACTGTGCTAAATTCAGATCTTGACACATCGTCAAGTGTTTATGCTCTCTACAGAGATAACTTCAAGAAGCTCACTGAAGTAACGTCAGAATCAAATACCATATCGCCTGACGGCCAGTATCAGATAATACTTTATGATGTAAAGGACAGCGACAAGGGTGCTGTAAAGATATGCGTAGTGCCATACAATCAGGATATCGAGCTTAAATTCTTTACTCTTAAGCAGAAAGGTATCAAAAAGACCATTTCCAACAAGGGTATAAGAGGAACAGTTCCTGATGTTGGCTGGGTAAAGGAGGACGGAGTTCTCAAGGTGCAGTACAGACTTTCGGAGGCTGATGACCTGAGAGCCACTTCTGTTACAACAATGCCGGATAAGCAGTATTTCCAGTTCCTTGGTATTCAATAAGTTCGCAGGACCGTCTGAGAAGGCGGTCTTTTTTTGATAAAAATGGCTGTCAATAAGAGCTTATTCATAAAAATCGTGTGGTTATTTTGGTTAAAACGCTTAGCTTGTATTACAAAACAGTTACATTATATGAAAAATTGTATGGTACACTTGACAGATTTGTTAAAAAGGTGTAAAATATTAATAGTGTTTTATAACGTTTCGATACTTGTGTGAACGGCTATGAAAGCGTTTACATACAATAGTATCAAGGGAGGATAAGAATTAAAATGAGATCAAAGAGAATACTTGGCGTGGTATCAGCGATAATGATGCTTGGCGTTTGTGCTGTGCCTGCTTATGCCGACAGTGAGGCTGAAATACCTGAATATAGTGCCGACAAGAGTATCCTTACAACAGATACTTCAGCACCGTCCTTGTCGTTTGATATGAAGGATTGGGAGAGATATATCAAGGTGACTCCTGACGGTGAGAAGATTTCAGTGGGAGCATCCCAGGAAAAGACCTATGCTTATCAGGGTGCGAGCCTTAAGATAACAGCAACACAGCCTAATGACATAAGCGATTATTGTACTTTTGCTTCGCTTATAAGAGATGACGATAAGAATTTGGTTTATCCTGGCTCTGATTCTGAAGATGCGCCTTATATAACGATGGGCGTTGAGATCGACGCCAAGGATTTTGGTATGACTTGTTTTGACGGCTGTATGGTTTCTTTCAAGTACAGGATAAATCAGGACGCTCAGGGCAAGCTTATGGGGGATTCTGTGTTTGCTTTTCCTTGTACTGAGGAATACAAAAAGGTGACCAGCAATAGTGTTCAGCTTGAAATAAATACAGATGCAAGCAATAATGTTACTCAGTATGCGACAGCACTTATACCAGTACCTGACAAGTGCGGAGCAACAAAGTTCGTATTTGAGATACCGGTTATAAAGAAAATGGATAAGACAGATGTGCTTTATATTGATAATCTTGTAATAGATACTCCGTTGCAGAAGAACGATGTAGATCTTCAGGTAATGAATCTCGATGGCTACAATAAAAGTGCAAAGGCACAGGAGATCGTGCAGGGCTTAAAGATACAGCCTAAGTCAAACGGACTGAGCAGCACTTCGTCATCTGAGGCTGAATCTTCAAAGGGTATCGGAGTAGTAGGCATTGTAGTTATTGTGGTCGTTGCGGTGGTTATTGTCGGTGCTGTTATTTTCGTTATCAAGAAAAAGAAATCGCGGTTCTATTGATTTTTTGATCTGACAAAGAGATGGGCTTTTAGCTCGTCTCTTTTTTGTTTTTTTATGAATATATCCTCATCTCCGAGAAATAATAGCATTAGCCTAAAATGGCATATCTTATACTGAAAGGAACTTAATTATGAAAAAAATGTTCGCTATGCTAACTTGTCTCGGTCTTTGCGGTGTTATGCTCGCAGGCTGTTCAAGAAATGACGATAACTCAGGTTCGACATCTTCCGGCGTTACTGCGACCACAACTTCTAAAAATGAGGTCACAAGCAGACGTGATGACAGCGACACGCTTGTAAGCCGTGTTGGCGATGGTATCAAGGACACTGTAAGCGGTGGTGCGGATATTATTGATGATACTGTAAGCACTGTAGAAAGCGTTGTTGACGATATCATCAGATAAGCTGCACATATGCTTGCGGACTGCTCAGCCGTGATATTATTTCGGCTTGCGGCAGTCCGTTTTTTATTGTGAAATCGTATGATAAAACTCAAACAATGTCAAAAATCAATGATTGACTATTGATAAATCATTAACGCCAAATCATAATTAACTAATTATTTGACTAACTGTGAACGAAGTGTAAAATCCATGTAAAATAAATGTTTAAGTTTGCGGTTTGCTCTTTAAAAATGTGGGGCTGTGTGGTATAATGAAATACATCAGGCAGATATTTTCTGCTATTAAGAAAATGTAAAGATTTATGGTGGATTTCTTTATGAAAATCGGAGAAAATAAGTGAAAAATATAGGCTCTGAGCTTGGCGGCTTGCTGAAAAAAATATGCCTTTGGGGCGGCGTTATGGCTGCTGCATGCTGGGCGTTCACACTGCTGTGGGGATTCGCTATCTCTCAGCTCACCGGCTTTTTGCTTGGCTGGGGATATATGTGCCTTTGTATGTTTTACCTTGGCGTGACCTGCGAAAAGGCTGTGGATCTTGACGGCAAAAAGGCTAAGCGGACTATGCTTGGGTGCTATATGGCAAGGTATGGGGTACTTTTTGTGCTTTGTGCTGTGGCTATGCTCACGAAGGCTGTGAGTGCAGTGGGGATACTTCTGCCGCAGTTTTATCCGAGGATCATTCTGTATGTCATGCAGATAAGAGAAAGAAGGGATAAATAAATGACGGGTATTGGAAACGGCCCTAAGATAGTGTTTGAGATAGGGGGACTGCGGTTCACCGAAACGGTGGTGATGGGCTGGCTTATTATAGTTGCGGTGCTGATACTGTGCTTGTGGCTCACACACGATTTGAAAAAAGTGCCTGAGAAAAAACGTCAGGTGGTTGCGGAGATGCTTGTGAACTTCGTCAACAACATGGTCAAAGAGAACATGGGCGTTAAGATGATGAAGTATGCCCCTTATATTGCTACGCTGCTTATTTATGCGGTGTTTGGCGCTCTTATCAGTATGATAGGTCTGAGGTCTATGACTGCGGACATCAATGTTACGGCAACGTGGGCTCTTATGACATTCGTGCTTATCACATACAACAAGATAAAAGCGAATGGTTTCAAGGGCTATCTTAAAAGCTTTGCTCAGCCTGTGGCTTTTATCCTGCCGCTCAATATCATCAGTGAGGTGGCTACACCTGCGTCTATGGCGTTCCGTCTGTTCGGCAACGTTGCAGGCGGCATGGTAATAACGGGACTGCTTTATGGTGCGCTCGGCTCACTGTCATCGGCGCTTGGACTGACTTTTGAGGCAGGCTCATGGGCGTTCAGTGTATTTCAGGTAGGTATACCTGCGGTGCTTAGCGTGTATTTCGACTTGTTCTCAGGGTGCATACAGGCTTATATTTTCTCGATGCTCACCATGGTAAACGTTGGTGCGGCTGCGGAAACAGAGTAAATTACCGCTTTTGCGGAAAAGTATAAAAATGTAAATAACGGAGGTTTATCATTATGGAAAAGGCTATTCTTCTTGGCTGTTCAGCAATCGGTGCAGGACTTGCAATGATCGCAGGTATCGGACCTGGTATCGGTGAGGGCTACGCAGTAGGAAAGACTATCGAGGCTATCGCAAGACAGCCTGAGGCTAAGGGCGACTGCACAAGAACAATGTTCATAGGCGTTGCTATGGCTGAGTCAACAGGTATCTACGCATTCGTTGTAGCACTTATCCTGCTCTTTGCTAACCCATTTATCGGAAAGCTTTAATAAAAAGCTTCAAACAAGATTTGCTCTGCATTGGTGCGGAGGGGAGGTTGGATAAATGGTATTGGCAGCAGGCGATGTGACAGAGTTTCTGTCAATAGATCTGACAACGATAATTGCGACTTTGCTCAATACGCTCATACTGTTTTTGGTGCTCAAGCATTTTCTGTTCGATAAGGTGAACAAGGTCATCGAGGACAGGAAAAATGATGTTAAGGAAACTTACAGGCAGGCTGACGAGGCAAAAGAAAATGCCGAGAAGCTTGAAGCTGAGTATACAAGCAGATTAGAGGGTGCAAAGGAAGAGTCTGCACAGATTATACAGACGGCAACAAGAAAGGCTCAACAGCGTTCTGACGAGATAATCAGCGAAGCGAGAACTGAGGCAAAGGGTCTTGTGGACAACGCTTCAAGAGAGATCGAAAGAGAAAAGAAGATCGCTGTCAACCAGATCAAGAACGAGATCACCGATATTGCTTTCTCGGCTGCGGCGGCAGTTGTGGAAAAGGATATGACAGGCGAGGACAACGAACGTCTTATCGAGAAGTTCATTGACAATGTGGGTGAGATGTAATGGCAGACAGTATCGGGAATATTTACGGCAACGCACTTTTCGAGGTGTGCTGCGAGGAAAACTGCCTTGATGAAGTCTATGGTGAGCTTGGGAGCATAAGGAATATAATTTTCTCTCAGGGTCAGGAGGAATATGTGGAGCTGCTTGCGTCACCGCTGGTGACGGAGAACGAGAAAAGGGCGACGCTGGAAAAGGTGTTTATGGGCAGGATACAGCCTGTTACGCTTAATTTTCTTTGCCTTGTGAGCGAAAAGGGCAGGATAAGGTTTCTGCCTGAGATATGCGCAAAGTTCAAGGAGCTTTATGAAAAGCATAATAATATCATAGAGGTCACTGCGGTGACGGCTATGCCTCTGTCTGAAAGGCTCAGGGACAAGCTTGTGGCTAAGCTGGAAGCTGTTTCGGGGGCAAAGATAGTGCTTGTGGAAAAGGTGGACAAAAGCCTTATGGGCGGTATCGTGCTGAGATATTCAGACACAGAAATAGACGGCAGCGTCAGAACTAAGCTTGATGATATCAAGGCTCAGATCGACGGGGTCATTGCATAGGAAAGGAACGGTATTTTAACATGAAATTACGTCCTGATGAAATAACAGGCTTGATAAAACAGCAGATCAAGGACTACCGCAGCAAGCTTGAGCTTGACGATGTGGGGACGGTCTGCACTGTTGGCGACGGAATTTCAAGAGTTCATGGACTTGACAAGTGTATGTCGGGCGAACTTCTTGAATTTTCTAACGGAACATACGGCATGGCAATGAACTTGGAGCAGGATTTTGTAGGCTGTGTACTTCTCGGCTCTGAGGACGGAATAAAAGAGGGGTCTGGAGTAAAGAGAACAGGCAGGATAGTTTCTGTGCCTGTGGGAGATGCGCTTCTCGGACGAGTTGTGAACGCTCTCGGTGCACCTATCGACGGCAGGGGCGCTGTGCTTACAACAGAAACAAGACCTGTGGAAAGCCCTGCTTTCGGAATAATTACAAGACAATCAGTAAACAGACCATTGCAGACAGGTATCAAGGCTATCGACTCTATGATACCTATAGGCAGAGGTCAGCGTGAGCTTATTATAGGCGACAGACAGACAGGTAAAACTTCTATAGCACTTGACACTATCATAAATCAGAAAGGCAAGGACGTTATCTGTATCTATGTTGCGATAGGTCAGAAGCAGTCTACTGTGGCAAACGTGGTGGATACCCTTTCTAAGCATGGGGCTATGGATTATTCTATAGTTGTATCGGCAACGGCTTCTGAAATGGCGCCTTTGCAGTATATAGCACCATATGCGGGCGTTGCAATGGCTGAGTATTTCATGCTTCAGGGCAAGGACGTGCTGTGCGTTTATGACGACCTTTCAAAGCACGCTGTGGCATACAGAACAATGTCACTGTTGCTCCAAAGACCAACAGGCAGAGAGGCTTATCCGGGAGATGTATTCTATCTCCATTCAAGACTTTTGGAGAGAGCCTGCTGTCTTAACAAGGACTACGGCGGAGGCTCTATAACCGCTCTGCCTATTATCGAAACTCAGGCAGGCGATGTTTCGGCTTATATCCCGACAAACGTTATATCTATCACTGACGGACAGATATTCCTTGAATCTGAGCTGTTCTTCTCAGGCGTCAGACCTGCGGTAAACCCTGGTATATCAGTATCCCGTGTAGGCGGTTCGGCACAGATAAAGGCTATGAAAAAGGTTTCAGGCTCGCTGAAACTGCTTTATTCTCAGTACAGAGAATTGCAGTCGTTCTCGCAGTTCGGCTCTGACCTTGACAAGGACACTAAGGAAAGACTTGCACAGGGCGAACGTATCGTGGAGGTGCTCAAGCAGGGCAAGACCTCACCGCTTGACGTTGAGAAGCAGGTGGTAATAATCTATGCGGTGGTAAACAACTATCTGAAGAATATCAGAGTTGAGGATATCGCTGAATTTGAGAAAGACCTTTTTGTGTATATAGATGAAACGCACCCTGACATTTTCTCTTCAATAAGAGAAACAGGGGAGCTTACAAAAGAGAATGAACAGGCAATAAAGGACGTGCTTGCGGAGTATTCACAGAAGTTTCTTCAAAGCAGATAAGGAGCGCTGAGCAATGGCAACAGCTAATATGAAAGACGTCAAAAGACGTATCAAGAGCGTTGAAAGCACCATGCAGATAACAAAAGCCATGCAGCTTGTGGCGGCTTCAAAGCTCAGACGTGCCAAAGACAAGGCGGTGGCAGTTCAGCCGTTCTTTGAAACGCTTTTTAAGACAATGTGCGATATATCCTGCGACAGAGCTTTCAAGTCGGTGTATACAAAGAAGAAGTTTCTTAATTCCACACTGCTTATAGTGGTGGCAGGCGACAGGGGACTTGCAGGAGGATTTAACTCCAACGTGCTGAAAATGGCTAAGGCAAAGGCTGACGATGTGCTGTCATCAGGCGGTCAGCTTCGTGTTATGGCTGTGGGCAAAAAGGCTGTTGAGTTCTTTGAGAAGCGTGACTATGACCTTGTGTGGAAATATCCGCAGATAGCGGAGAGCATTGACACTGACACTGTTATAGACATTGTGGAAGATATTATCGCAGGCTTCAGAAATGGTGATTATGACAAGGTAGAGCTTGTGTATACCACATTCGTGTCGGTACTGACACAGGAGCCTTGCAGTTTGCAGATACTTCCCGTGGAGGATCTTGACAAGCTTGGGGGAAGAAAGCATCCGTCAACTATCTATGACCCGTCCCCTGAGGAGGTCTTTGACGGCATGATACCGCAGTATATAGGCGGTATGCTTTATTCTGCGATAGTGGATTCTTACGCTTCTGAGCAGGCGGCAAGACGTACTGCAATGGAGTCTGCAACGGACAACGCAGGAGAAATGATAGACAATCTGTCGCTTCTTTACAACAGAGCAAGACAGGCGCAGATAACTCAGGAGCTTACAGAGATAAGCTCGGCAACTATCGGAAGATAGAAATAATAATTATGCCCCGAATGTGGGCGTTCAAAAGTAAATGTAGTGGGTATTGTTTGAGAAGTCTTGCAGGGGCGAACAGTGTTCGTCTGCATTTTGCAGGCTTTTAAACATATCAAGCTATGATATCCCTTTTTGAAAGGTGGTAAATAAATGGAAAGCAAAAACATAGGCAAGGTAGTCCAGATAGTGGGAGCGGTAGTTGATGTCCGCTTTGAAAAGGACAGCTTGCCTGACCTGCTCAATGCCATTGAGATAGACAACAAGGGCGAAAAGCTCGTTGTTGAGGTGGCTCAGCATATAGGCGACGATATAGTAAGATGTATCGCCATGGGCTCTACAGACGGACTTGTGAGAGGTATCGACGCTGTTGATACAGGCAAGGCTATTTCCGTTCCGGTGGGCAAGGAAACTCTTTCGAGAATGTTCAATCTTCTGGGCGAGCCTGTTGACAATCTGCCTGCCCCTGAAACTAAGGAGCGTTGGGAGATACACAGAGAACCGCCGACATATGAAGAGCAGTCTGCTTCAAACGAGATTCTGGAAACCGGTATCAAGGTCATCGACCTTATCGCACCATATCTGAAAGGCGGAAAGATAGGTCTTTTCGGTGGTGCAGGAGTAGGCAAGACGGTGCTTATTCAGGAGCTTATAAATAACGTTGCCAATCAGCACGGCGGTATCTCGGTATTCACAGGCGTTGGAGAGCGTACCCGTGAGGGCAACGACCTTTATTATGAGATGAAAGAGTCTGGAGTTATCGATAAGACTGTGCTTGTGTATGGTCAGATGAACGAGCCGCCCGGAGCAAGAATGAGAGTTGCACTTTCAGGTCTGACAATGGCAGAGTATTTCAGAGATGTTGAGCATCAGGACGTGTTGCTTTTTATCGACAACATATTCAGATTTACTCAGGCAGGTTCTGAGGTTTCGGCACTCCTTGGCAGAATGCCGTCAGCCGTTGGTTATCAGCCTACACTTGCAACTGAAATGGGTCAGTTACAGGAGCGTATCACTTCCACAACAAAAGGCTCTATCACTTCCGTTCAGGCAGTTTATGTGCCTGCGGACGATTTGACAGACCCTGCGCCTGCAACTACGTTTGCTCACCTTGACGCAACAACTGTGCTTTCAAGAAGTATTTCTTCACTGGGTATCTATCCTGCGGTTGACCCGTTGGAGTCAAACTCCAGGATACTTTCACCTGAGATAGTGGGCAACGAGCATTATCAGGTAGCAAGACAGGTCCAGTCTATCTTGCAGAGGTATGTGGAGCTTCAGGATATCATCGCTATCATGGGTATGGACGAGCTTTCTGACGAGGATAAGCTCACTGTATCAAGAGCAAGAAAGATACAGCGTTTTCTGTCACAGCCGTTCTCCGTTGCGGAGCAGTTCACAGGTATGAAGGGCAAATATGTGCCTATCAAGGAAACTATCAGAGGCTTCAAGGAGATAATCGATGGCAAGCATGACGACCTGCCTGAATCTGCTTTTCTGTTCGTGGGAACTATCGACGAGGCTGTTGAAAAGGGCAGACAGATCGCAGAAAGTGAACAGTAGTAACAGAACGTTTAAAGAAAAATACTTGACAAGAGTCGGATTATAGTATATAGTGAATGTATGTGGCAATTTTGTGCCGCACGCGCTGATTTGTAAAAAACTTATGGAGAAAGATTATGACGCCTTTTGATCTTAAGATAATAACCCCTGAAAAAACTTTTTTTGAGGGAAATACTGAGCAGATCATTGTGAGGACCGTATCAGGTGATATCGGTATACTTGCAGGTCATGCGCCATATGTGGCAAATATCGTTTCTTCTCCTTTCCGTATCAAAATAGAAGGTGAGTTCAGAACAGCCGCTATTTCGGGAGGGCTTATAAAGGTGTCTGCTGACGGTGTGACAGTGGTGACATCTGCTATCGAATGGGCTGATGAGATAGACGTTGCAAGAGCCGAAAAGGCAAAGGCGGCGGCAGAGAACAAGCTCAGAGAAAATGCTAGCCAGAAAGAGTTTGAAAGGGCGGAGCAGAAGCTGCGACGTGCCATGAACAGACTTGTGGTGGCAGGAAAGAAATAATTATCAAAGTCAGAGCCTTGCGGGATATCCGTGTAGGCTTTGGCTTTGTTTTATTTATTAAGTAAAATCGGCGTAAAGGTAAGGTAAGTAATGGGGTGCGCAGGGGCGTGCTCGGACGTTGTGCAGTGGAAAAAACAAGAAAAGGAATGAATTGATTTGAGTATCTTTAACATTATCGGAATGGCGGGCGGACTTGGTCTGTTTTTATACGGAATGACCATATTGAGTTCGGGACTTGAAAAGGCTTCGGGCGGACTTATGGAGAAGGTCCTTGCGAAAATGACGGGAAACGTGTTCTCAGGAATACTTTTCGGTGCATTGGTAACAGCAGCGGTGCAATCATCGTCTGCAACTACTGTTATCGTGGTGGGACTTGTAAACGCAGGCCTTTTGAAGCTTAAGGGCGCAGTTGGAATAATCATGGGCGCAAATATCGGAACGACCATGACAACGCAGATATTAAGGCTCACAAACCTTGAGGGCGACAGCAGCGGTCCTGCTATATTGCAGCTTTGCAAGCCGTCGAATTTCTCGTCTATACTTATCGTTATCGGTCTTATCATCATAATGGTGGGCAAGAAGAACAAGACAAAGAACGTGGGCGAGATAATGATGGGCATAGGTATCCTTTTTACCGGAATGATACTTATGCAGGAGAAGATAGCTCCGCTGGCAGAGCTTCCGCAGTTCGAGCAGCTTTTTGCAGTGCTTAAAAACCCTGTTTTGGGCGTATTGGTGGGTGCGATATTCACGGCTATCATACAGTCATCAGCAGCTTCTATAGGCATTTTGCAGGCGCTTTCAGTGTCAGGCGCTATAACATTTGCTTCTGCATTTCCTATCATAATGGGTACTAACATCGGTACTTGTGCTACACCTCTTATTTCAAGTATAGGTGCTTCAAAGAACGCTAAGAGAGCCGCTATGATACACTTCTATTTCAACCTTATCGGTACTATAATCTTTCTTATCGGCGTTTATATCATTCAGTATACAATAGGATTTCCGTTCTGGAATAATAGCTTTACAACGGGAAGCATCGCAAACTTCCATACTATCTTCAATGTTGTGGTAACTATAATCTTTCTGCCGTTCTATACAGTGCTTGAAAAGCTTGCCGAATGGACTATCAGAGATAAGAAGAACGCTGAGGACGATGATACTTTCACTAAGGAGGATCTTCTTGACGACAGATTTCTTGTTACTCCAAACGTTGCTATCGCACAGGCTACAGAGGCAGTTGTTCAAATGGGCGTGCTGGCACAGAAGAATTTCATATCGGTAAGAGAGCTTTATGACAAGTATGACCTTAAGTCTATCGACAAGATAAAAGAGCGTGAGGAGCTTATCGACAGGCTTGAGGACAGAGTAGGTTCATATCTTATAAAGCTCAACGACTGCGGTCTGAACGAGGATGAGTCGAGAACTGTTACTGCGCTTTTCCACCTTATTTCAGAGTATGAGAGAATAGGTGACTATACTATAAACATCTATGAAACTGCAGATGTTCTTTATGAAAAGGAGATCGGTTTTTCTGAGCAGGCGAAGCATGAGCTTGACGTTGTGTGCAACGCCATTCAGGAGATAATCGGGCTTGCTATCGAAGCCACAAAGACAGGGGATATGAACGTTCTCAAGGAGATCGAGCCACTTGAAGAAGTAGTAGACAGACTTGTTGAGGAGCTTAAGGCTGTTCATATCGACAGGTCTAAGAATGGTCTTTGCAACATCGAGGTGGGTGTGAACTTCCTTGATATACTCACAAATGTTGAGAGAATATCAGACCACTGCTCAAATATTGCGGTCTATCTTATCGCAAACCAAGAGAAATACAACAGCCTTAAAAAGCATGAATATCTTGATAAGCTTCATAGAAACGGTCCTGACTATTACGAGAAGCTATTGGCTGAATATTCAGAAAAGTTTGCGCTTTAGTTCAGGTTTTTGCACCTGTGGCGTGATATAATATTGTAAAACAGCAAGGAGGGACATTAGTCCCTCTTGTTATAAGCTGAAAAGGAGAGAGCAAAATGGACAAATTCAATTACACTATGCTGTGCGATTTTTATGAGCTGACAATGGGAAACGGCTACTTTGTAAGCGGTATGCAGGAAAAGATATCTTATTTTGATCTGTTTTTCAGACAGATACCTGACGGTGGCGGATTTGCCATTGCCTGCGGTCTTGAGCAGGTCATAAACTATATCGAAAATCTGCATTTTGACGAAGAGGACATAGAGTTCCTGCGCTCAAAGGGCATTTTTGACGAGGGCTTCCTTGAATATCTTAAGGAGTTCCGCTTCACAGGAGATATATTTGCTGTGCCGGAGGGTACGGTGGTGTTCCCAAACGAGCCTATCATAACGGTGAGAGCACCTGCGGTGCAGGCTCAGCTTGTGGAAACTTATCTTCTGCTTTGCATAAATCATCAGACACTTATTGCAACAAAGGCTAACCGTATTGTAAGGGCGGCTCAGGGCAGGGCGGTATCTGAGTTTGGTTCAAGACGTGCTCATGGTGCAGACGCTGCCATACTCGGTGCAAGAGCCGCAGGCATAGGCGGTTGCTCAGGCACAGCCTGCACTATCACTGACCAGCTTTTCGGCTTCAATGCAACAGGCACAATGGCACATTCATGGGTGCAGATGTTTGACAGCGAGCTTGAAGCTTTCAAGACTTACTGTAAGTGCTATCCTAATGGCACTGTTCTGCTAGTGGATACTTATAATGTGCTGAAAAGCGGTGTGCCTAACGCAATAAAGGCTTTTGACGAGGTGCTGAAGCCTATGGGCTGCCGACCTGTGGGAATAAGGATAGACTCGGGAGATATAACTTATCTTTCCAAGAAAGCAAGAAAAATGCTTGACGAGGCAGGCTATCCTGATTGCAAAATATGTGCCTCAAATGCCCTTGACGAGTATCTTATAAGAGATATGATATATCAGGGTGCAAAGGTGGATATGTTCGGAGTGGGCGAAAGACTTATCACCGCAAAGAGCGAGCCTGTTTTCGGAGGAGTTTACAAGCTTGCGGCTGTGGAGGACGACGAGGGAAATATCCAGCCTAAGATAAAGATATCAGAGAACGTGGCGAAGATAACCACTCCACACTTCAAAAAGCTTTACAGAATTTATGATAAGAATAACCACAAGGCTGTGGCTGACCTGCTGTGTGTTCATGACGAGGTGATAGATGAAAGCAGACCCCTTACGCTTTTTGACCCACAGTTTACATGGAAGAAAAAGGTCGTCAAAAACTTTGAGGCAAAGCCTATTCAACAGCAGATATTCAAGGACGGCAAGTGTGTATACAAGAAGCCTGCATATGAGGATATCGTAAAGTATGCGGCGGCTGAGATAGACACTCTTTGGGACGAGATCACAAGATTTGAAAATCCGCACACTTATTATGTTGACCTTTCTCAGAAGCTTTGGGAAGTGAAGAATTTTCTTCTTGCGGAGAACAACAGACAAACGGCAGATTAAAATTTACATTATTGACTTGAAAAAAGCTATAGGCTGTGTTACAATAAGCATGGTTAGCAAATTCTAACCTATTAAGCATTGGAGGGTCAGAAATGGAAAAGATAACAGTAAAAATAGACGGAATGATGTGCGGAATGTGTGAATCGCATATGAATGACACTTTCAGGCAGAATTTCAAGGTGAAAAAGGTAAGCTCTTCCCATGCAAAGGGCGAAACTGTGGCTATAGTTGATGAGGATATCCCTGATGAAAAGCTTAAAGAAGCAGTTGAGAAAACAGGCTACACTTTTATTTCCGCTGAAAGAGAGCCTTATGAGAAAAAAGGATTTTTTGCAAGATTCAAGTAAATAGCTATGCACAAAGTCGTGGCAGATGAAAAGGTCTGTCACGGCTTTTTTTGTTTGCTTGACAAAACATATTTTCTGTGATATAATAAACATCGGTTAGTATACATTAACCGATGTTCTATACTTTTGATACTGCACGAGAAAGGTGCGGCTAAGTTTGCAAAAAGCTTTTTGTGAAAAGGCATTTTGTTTCGATAGGCTTAGCTTCGTGGCGTGCAGTAATTTTATAGATGCAAGTTAGCTATAGCTAACAAAGAAAGGGGCATACAAATGGGAAACATTCACACGTCTGGGGAGGACTATCTGGAGACGATACTCGTTTTATGGAACAAGCAAAACGGCGAGGTGAGGAGCATTGATGTTGCAAGGGAACTGAATGTTACAAAACCCAGCGTATCAAACGCTATGAAGATACTTCGTGAGGGAAAGTTCATCACAATGGACGAAAACGGTTTTATCACTCTAACTGACGCCGGCAGATATGTTGCGGAAAAGATCTACGAAAAGCACCTTGTATTGACAGAGTGGCTTGTAAGTCTTGGTGTTGACAGAAAAATATCTGAACATGACGCCTGCAAGATAGAACACGTTTTGTCTGACGAGAGCTTTGCGGCATTGAAGAAGCATATCAGTGAAGAACAATGAGCATGACTATTTTTAAAGGCATTCTGATACCGTTTTTGGGTACATCTCTTGGTGCGGCGTGTGTGCTTTTCATGAAGAAAAATCTGCATTATCTTGTCCAGCGAGCCTTGACAGGCTTTGCGGCAGGAGTAATGGTGGCTGCAGGCGTGTGGAGCTTGCTAATACCCTCTATGGAGCAATCAGCGAAAATGGGTAGACTGAGGTTTGTTCCTGCGGCGGTTGGATTTATGCTTGGAGTGTTTTCTCTGCTTTTTCTCGATAGAGTTATACCACATCTTCACATGAACGCCACCGAGCCTGAGGGTGCAAAAAGCAGTTTTCAGCGCACAACGATGCTTGTGCTTGCGGTGACGCTACACAATATCCCCGAAGGAATGGCTGTTGGTGTTGTATATGCAGGCTGGGCGGCTGACCATCATGCCATAAGCGCCGCTGGTGCGTTGGCATTATCCCTCGGTATCGCAATACAGAACTTTCCAGAGGGTGCGATAATATCCATGCCACTGCGTTCGGAGGGGATGGGAAAGGGAAAAGCCTTTGTTTACGGCGTTTTATCGGGAGTTGTCGAGCCTGTTGGGGCTGTGCTGACGATACTATTGGCACAGTTTATAATCCCTGTTTTGCCATATCTTCTAAGCTTTGCGGCAGGTGCTATGATTTATGTCGTGGTGGAGGAGCTTATACCTGAAATGTCGGAAAAGCCACACTCCAATATTGGAACGATAGTTTTTGCGCTGGGCTTTGTGCTTATGATGATACTTGATGTGGCACTTGGATAGGTGTTTTTTTATGTTTACATAGGGATCATCTTTATGCATGGTAAGTGTATTGAATATCTTTTTGTATAGCCGGGCATATCATTTTGAAATGATATGCCCGGCTTTGTTTTGTGTGTAAATTGCATTTGTTAATTTGTTTATCTTAAACGTTTGATGTTAATACGAAATGTAAACGTTTTTTAACTATTATTTTCTTTGGCAATGAAAGACAAAAATAATATAAAATGATGATTACTTATAGCATAATTCACTAAGTTTGTACTTCTTTATTTGTCAAAAACATTGATTTTTAAAAACTTGCTTGCTTAATCGTTTTAAGAGATTGACATTAAATTAAGTTTGTGATAAAGTAAAAATGCAATAATTTGATAAGCTAAATTAATCAAAAATTAGCTAAAGTAATGAAAAAGGAGTATGGTTATGACAGGAGTAATGAGAAGATTTTCTGCGGCTCTGGCGGCTGCTGCAATGGCTGTTAGCATTGTGCCTTTCGCAGATATCAGCGCATATGCGGAGTATGCGGCGACACACCCAGAGGGATTTGTTTATGCTGACGGCTCAAAGTTTATGTGCGACGGGAGCCCTTACTATTACGGCGGCACGAACTGCTATTATCTCACCTATAAGTCAAAGAGTGAGGTAAAGAATGTTTTCGATGACGCTTCAAAAATGGGGCTTAAAGTAATAAGAATTTGGGGAAATCTTGACGTTGGTAAGAAAACAGGCGAGATCGACTCGCAGTCTGGTCATGAGGTCTTTGAGGGCAACAATGACGGAACGGGCGAAAAAGACGGAGTTTACTTCCAGTATTGGGACGATGAGGCTGGCAAGCCTGTTGTGAACGAGGGCGAGGACGGCCTGAGACATCTTGATTATATTATCAAGCAGGCTGAAGAACATGATATGAAGCTTGTTATCACTTTCACGAACTATTGGGAAGCGTTCGGCGGAATGGGTCAGTATGTAAAGTGGTATCAGATGTCACAGGGCAAGAGCGTTGGCAATAGCAAAGTGGACGAAAAGGACACCTGCGATTTTTACACTAATGAAACTATCAAGGGTTGGTATAAGGATTATATCAAGACTTTGTTAAATCACACCAACTACTACACAGGCGAGAAGCTTATGGATTCTGAAGCTGTTTTTTCTTGGGAGCTTTCAAACGAGCCGAGATGTACTGTTGACGAGTTCTGCAAGGACGATATTCTTTATAACTGGGCAAAGGAAATGTCAGCATATGTAAAGTCTATCGACCCTTATCACATGGTATCTGTTGGCGACGAGGGCTTTTATAATCTTGGCTATCAGGAAGCTGCAAAGCAAGATCTTCCGTCTTCCGCATATTCAGGCTACTACGGCGTTGACTTTGACAAGCTTATGACTATCGACACTGTAGACTTTGGCACACCACATATGTACGTTGATCAGTGGGGCTTTGACCTTGGCGATGATGACCTCGAGTGGATAAAGCGTCATGCCCAGACCACATCTTCCGCTGACAAGCCTATTATCTTTGAGGAATTCGGTCTTACAGACAAAACAAAGCGTGACGCCGCTTATTCCGATTGGCTGGATATTGTAACAGGGGACTACTATGAGGGTGTTGAATATCAGGGTTTCAACTACTGGATGATAGCTTCCTATCTTGATGACGGAACTCTTTATCAGGACTATGACGGCTACACCGTTTACGGCCCTGAGGGTATCGAAAAGACGGACAGCACAAGAACTCTTATGATGAACGCTGCTGCAAAAATGGAAAAGAAGAACATTGTAAACACCACTGACAAGTCTACATACAGTTTTGACAGAAGCAAGTCAGGTAACGTTGTGGTGAATGTTTCTATGAAAGAGGGCAGCATAAGCGGTGTTGAGGTCGGCGGAAAGAAACTCTCGTCAGACGATTACACCATAAGTGGCAACGCTGTTACTATCAAGGCTTCTTATCTTAAAAGGCAGGAGCTTGCAAAGTATTCGTGCAGGATACTCACAACAGGCGGCAATCAGCCTAAGTTCAATCTGACGGTGAGCGACAGCTCTATCCCTAAGCCTATTATCTCACCTGAGATAATCTCTGTTGACGTAAACCCTAAGAAGTGCAGTGATGTTGATATCACCATGGATCGCAAGACAAGCGAGTTCAGAGGCATTGTTGCTGATGGAAAAGCACTCGCAGAGGGTACAGATTACACAACTTCGGGCGACACTGTGACCCTTAAAAGTGCATATCTCAAAACGCTTTCAGCAGGCATTGTGACGCTTAAGTTCGATTTCTATGAGGGCGAGGATAGAGAGCTTACAATAAATGTTTCCGACACCACAGGCCTTGATGAGCTTGACACATTTGAGAGCTATTCAAATGATAAGGCACTTTGGTCGTCTTATTCAAGAAACACAGGCGGCAATGAAGTTTCACTTTCTCTTGCTGCAAAGAACGGTTCAAAGGCGCTTGCTTTCGGATATGATATCGGCTCGCCAAACGGCTACTGCGGAGTAAACCACCCTATTGCAGTAAGAAATGCTTCATCATTTGCAGGCGTTGAGCTTTGGGTAGATGGGGACGGCACAGGCAACAGCCTTACTGTTCAGCTTAGAGACGCAAACGACAATTATTTTGAAGCGCAGATAGCACTTGATTTCGCAGGCGGAAAAACTATCAAGATACCATTCGCTGACTTTAAAGCGCCAAGCTGGCAGTCGGGCGGAAATCTTGATACATCAAAGCTTAACCAGTTCTCGTTCTATATGGGCGGAGATTCTGCTCAAAAGACAGGTACAGTTTACATAGACGATGTTGTTTTCTACGAGGACGGACAGATCGAGAAGCCACACCTTTCCACAAAGTCAGGCATATTTGACGCTGGTGCTCCAAGCGGTGTGAGAACAGACCTTGTGCTTTATGGAAAGAGCGTTGAGTCTATCACAGCAAACGGCAAGAAGCTTACAGGCGGCTTAGATTATTCTACAAGCGGAAGTCAGATAATGCTCAACGAAAGCTGGCTCAAGACGCTTACAAATGGTAATTACACACTTACATACACATTCTCAGACGGAAGCACAGATACATTTGCACTCACTGTCAAGAATGTTAAGTCATCACACATTCACAGCTACACCGCAAAGGTAACAAAGGAAGCTACATGCACAACAGATGGCGAGAAAATTTACACTTGTACTTGCGGAGACAGGTACACTGAAACTATCCCTGCAAAGGGTCACAGCTGGGTAAAGGGCGAGACAGTTGCTCCTACAGAGAACGAAAAGGGCTACACTATCTACACCTGCGCTTCCTGCGGCGAGACAAAGAAGGACGATTACACCGACCCTATCGGTCACAGGCACAGCTATACCCTCACATCAACAAAGGCTGCAACTTGCGAAGCTGACGGCGAAAAGGTATACACTTGCTCATGCGGTGAAAAGTACACTGAAACTATCCCTGCGACAGGTCACAGCGAAAGCACATGGATAATCGACAAGGCGGCTACTGCGACAGAAAATGGCTCAAAGCACACTGAGTGTACAACTTGCGGCAAGGTGATAAAGACAGAGGTTATCCCTGCAACTGGCGAGGTAAGTGACAAAAAAGAAACTGTTATCTTCACAGGCTCGGCAAAGACATCAGGCTGGGGTCAGGCTATCACACTTTCCACAACCAAGGAGGGCGGCAGTTTTGACAGCTCAGTTATCGAAAAGGACGGATATTTTGAAGTTCAGTTCAAGGGCGGCACAGACAAGGCGGAGGTCATTCTCCAGAGTTGGTCAGGCGGTGCAGACTGGGCGAGAGTTTCACCAACTGAGGTAACAGAAAAGGATGGTATTGTATACGCAAAGTATAGCTACGACGATGTTGAGGCGGCGTTCGGAACAACAGATTTCTCTAAAGTAGACCGCTTCCATGTTGGTGCGGCTAACGGAGATATCGAAGTTCTTAGTGTTAAGTATATTGTCGTGAAGTCAACAGAGCCGGTTGATCCGGTAGATCCTGTTGACCCTGATAAGCCGGAGCAGGATCCATATGTATCTATTTTCTGGGGCGCAAAATCATGTGGCTCATGGGGTCAGGCAGTTTCAGTTATGACTTCAAAAAATTATGGCAGTCTTGATGTTTCGTATCTTTCTGCAAATGGCTATTTCTATGTTGAGTATTCAGGTGCAGAGAACGAGCTTGAGCTTATTCTCCAGAGCTGGTCAGGAGGAGCAAGCTGGGCAAGAGTTCAGCCTAGCGAAACAGGCAGAGCGAATGATCATTACTATGCTAAGTTCACATATGCAGACTGTGTAAAGGAGCTTGGTACAGGTTTTGATAAGCTGGATCAGCTTCATGCTGCGGCAAAAAACGGTGATATCACAGTTTATTCTATTTGCTACTGTACACCTGCTAGGTAATTTAAGAAAAAAGCGTTACCTTTATTAAGATGCAAAAAAGGGGCTGTAAAAAAACTCCCCAAGAAAAAAGGCTGCGATCTTGCCAAAAAGCAAGACAGCAGTCTTTTTTTGTGGTATAATTAAAGTATCATGAATAACCAACCACAAGAAT